>Ga0315914_1000220_pt1 | contig 60912 bp, 27 predicted proteins | sample MpolenodulesMG_FD_203920 | JGI IMG/M metagenome (GOLD analysis project Ga0315914, IMG submission 203920) | Medicago polymorpha root nodule microbial communities from Los Angeles, California, United States - elongated nodules | ecosystem: Host-associated > Plants > Roots > Nodule | place: USA...
CTCTATTTATAGTTTACAATGACTTAAGCCCTAAGAAATATAACACTAGAATGTTCCACAAGAAACCACGGGCTTTTAGGTCAGAAGTAAACTAATAGGTAGTTTGTCATGAAGCAGAAGCAGCAAAAGAGTGTCCTGAAGGCAGGCACGGCCGTGCTGCTGGTGGCACGGGCCGTGCCAAGTTCCTGACTTGGGGGTGACATATTTTTGTCCCATATTTTCGTATTTTCATCCCGAATCAGCTCCTAATCCTCTTTCTTTTGCTCCAAGACTCAATCTATCAAATATTTGTTCCTGAAATATAATAACTTGCAACTGAAGTAAAATAGTTCTAAAAAGGAAATAATATTAAATAAAACGAAATCAAATCTAAATAAAACGGACTCAAATAATATATTAAAAACACTAATTTATTAACTCACAATTAGCTGATAAAGTTTTGATATATCATGGTCTACAGAATGTGGAGAGAAATCAGGCTTCTTGCGGCCAAAAAACCAGTTGTTGCTTCAATGTCTGATGTGGCAGCAAGCGGAGGATACTATATGGCGATGGGAGCAGATGCTATCGTTGCAGAAAATCTGACCTTAACCGGTTCGATTGGAGTGCTCATGAGTAAGAGAAAGGAGAAGGCTATGCATGGATAATAATTTAACTGCAACTAATAACAGATTTATTGTGAATTATTAACCAACATGCACATACTGGTATAATTGAAACAGACGAGGTCATCCATGTGTTAGATCCTAAATGGCAGTGTTGTTAAATGGTGGTCTTGGCGCCGCCATTGCGGACTGGCGTGGCGAGTTTTTGGACAACCGTCATAGGAAATTTGTGAAGAAAGCCCGACATGGCGGCGCCATAGGTTGCAATGGCGTGTTTGGGTTTTTGGTCTTCCGCCATATTCACTCAATTTAGGGAAGGCTTATTATGGCCATGCACTCAGCTAAAATCCGTGTTTTTTTATCTCCTTGCCTAAGATAGTTGTGTAAGATATCCGCAGAGGCTCCACACTTGATGTGATCTTATAGCTATATTACGAGCATTTTCACTGAGTTTTATGTCAATTACGTTTTGAACTTATTTTGATTAAAATACTATAGTAGTTTGAAATATCATTTGAATGGTAATCGTATGCAATCAAGAGAAATTGTAGCTGAAAAGAAAGAAATCAATTGAGCTCATAAATAATGAGGGGAGACATGGTACCATCATGAACAATCATGGTTCCACTTCCGTATATTCTTCTTGGGTTTTGTAATCTACTAACTTGATGACATAACTTACTTTTGTAGGAAAATTTAACTACGAGAAACTTGATGAGGAGATTGGTTTCAACAAAGAACTTATATCAAGGGGTAAATATGCCGAGCTCTTTGCAGCTGATCATCGTTCTTTTAGGTACCTAATAGATTTTGCTTATTTATTCATGAAGATTCTAGTAGAGAATGTTAATGTGCACTCTGCCATTTGATATCTAACTATAGTGTCAGACACTTTCTGTTGAGATGGGGATACTTAAAGTTTTATGACTTCACTGCGATATTTGAATCCAGTTAAAATCATTTAACCCCATTCTGGGTTCAATATATCTCTTGTTCTTTGAATTATATTATTAGGAAAGTTCCTTGATAAAGTAGTTTAATTAATGTCATGTTCTTTGAATTATATTATTAGGAAAGTTCCTTGATGAAGTAGTTAATTAAGTGTGATGATAGTTGATAAAATCTAGCGTTGATTCCATGTGTATTCAGTTAGTAATGGTAGCAATTGTAGGTGCCCTTTTCAGGATTCCTGGAAAAGATCCTCAAGATATCCCTAAAAGTTGGAGCATAAACATAGCAAAGACTTTGGGGATGCAGATTGGTTGAATGTATTATTATGATTATTCTGCTTTACTAAAAAACATGTAGATTTTTATTTTTGGATCTGTGGGTTGCAGCTGCCCTAGTTCCCTCACCCATCAGTGTAAGCACTGGTAGACATCACCTTAAGCAGGCCTGGGGCATTGCGTTATAGGAATATAATTTGCTATTGCTGGTGAGGGCTTTTTATCCAAGTTTCATATAGACTGTTTGTGCTGGCCTTAATTTTCTACTTTTTATTGATTCATGGGTTGGTACCGTTTTTTTTTTTTGTTGCACCAATTTATATTTGATTTGAGGCAGGAACATATAATCACTCTCTCTATCTCTGGTACAGACCACATGAAGCAAAGCTATTTGCAAAGAGAACACAGTATGTTTACAAACAATTTCGAGACAAAGCTGCTCTTTCCCGAGCAATGACTGTATGTTTTAAATTTATTTAAGAAAAATCTATTTTCCATGCTTTCTGTTCTTCCTCCTTGTATATCCAATAGTTACTTACCGCTACTGTCCTGTCACTAGGTAGACAAGATGGAAGAGGTTGCACAGGGGAGGACTTGGACCGGTAAGGACGCAGTATCTCATGGTTTGGTTGATGCTATTGGTGGTCTATCACGTGCTATTGCTATAGCCAAATTGAAGGCCAATATACCTCAAGACAGACAGGTTGATTTGAGAACAACTTGATTTTGATGTCTGTTGATTTATTTGATGATTTTGTGATTCCTATGATGATTGTGCTTGACTTATGCCAGGTTAATGTTGTGGAGCTCTCAAGTCGCAGTCCTACTCTACCCAAGGTTTCAAGCAATCAAGGCAATTCGCTCGATGGAGCAGACCGAACATTTGAGGAATTACTACAGGACTTAACATTTTCTGATGAAGTTCAAGCGCGGATGGATGAAACCATGATTCAGAATTTGGATGGATATCCATCTGCCAACCCCATTTCGGCATTGTTGAATGATTGCCTCAATTCTATGTAGAGGGAGAGATATTCTCCATGGTATACTAAACCAGTAGGGTAAATTATATTAAACTCCAGTTGTGATTAAATGTCTCAGTCTCACAACTCCCATCTTGTTTGTAAATGTTCAATTACCTCCCTTACTGTGCATACCTTATGACATTGACCCCCCCGCCCAACATGTAAAGTCGTTCCTTGATAGATGAAATTATACGACTACATCTTAAAAAAAATTATTATTCATAAAGTTATCTCTGTGGTTCTCCTACTGAAGCTGCTATATCTTTTATATATTATTTGTTGTGCCGTGAACGTTGCCTTTAGGCTTTGTTTGCGAGTTTGGAGTGGAAGGGAGGATAGGGCTTTGGAAGGGAGGATAGGAGCAAGTGAAAGAAATAAAAGATATTTGAAGGGGAAGACATTGGGGGTATCATCTTTCTTTATAATACAAAATCCTCCTCATTTGGGGGAACTCAAAAATTGTATTGAAGGGGGTTTTGGAGGATTTATATGAATTCTTTAAATTTAATTTATGTTTTGTTAATTTTCTTAAAATTAAAAATATGTTAATCATATGCATTAATTTATCATTCTCTTAAAAAAAACACTCATTCAAAAAATGTGAAAAATTTCTCCATTTTCCCTTATATTTCCCACCCGCCAAAGCCCTCCTTTCCCCTCCCCTTCAAACTCCCAAACAAGCCTCAATAACGAGACTTGGATACAATTCTCCTGTTAAGTTTTCAGTTTGCTGATGGAGATGAGGCTTAGAGATTATTTTGGGTTCTTTGATCAAACTAGGGAATAAATCAATTGCTTCCACCAACACATTAAAATCAAGTTGTATCATACGATGGTGTGGAGAATAAGAAGACCTGAAGCACGACCTAAGCAACCACAAACTATTGGACAACAAAGAAAACATGGCAAAAGTGTATGTCCTGCTATGAACTTGAATTAAAAGATTTAGCCTTTCAATTATCTTGACTGCCACATATTGTCTAGCCACACAAGCATAAAGGATGGTAGGCAATAATTGAGTATCATCAAGACAAATAACCACCACATACTCTTGTCTATCAAAAGTTAGGGAACACCTTCTTTCCTTGCTGAACAAATACCACCATGTCAATTTGTGCAACTCCATCAACTTTTAATTGTGCAAGCAAACCCAATGGAAATTAAGCAATGAACAGGAACAATAAAATTCAATTTGAAGCCACAAACAATTCCTTTGCTCCTAACATATAGTGTTGTGTAATATATACACCCAGGAGCTAAACCAATATGCCAATAAAGGCCAACTGGCACATGTGCAACATTACTAGTGTAGGAAGAGTTCGCAATTTCATGCAGATAAGTATATGCTTGACCAGTATAAAGCCTAGTTCCAAATTGAATGAGAAACAACATGGTATAACTATTGAGCTCTTTTATTACAACAGGGTTCATTTTTGTAGTTGACTGCTCCATGCATTGTGAAATAGATTCAACCTTATCTATTTTTGTAAATAAACTTGTAGGTGTTGCAAAAGAATGGTGCTGCACTATTGGTTCAAAGAAAATGTTAAAAGTCGACATCAAAAAAATTGAGATTAAGCAACGCACCAGGACAAGAAATTGCAACACTCTTATTGTATAGCCACCCATAATTCCTTTTTCATTGGCATATAGTGTTGCAAAATCTTTACAACCAAGAGGTAGACTAGGATGCAGGTTCAAGCCATCTTCACCACCATTAACAGATACCAACATATAAGAAACATAACCACTTTTGACTCTCTTAAAGTGTTGGAAGTGCCCAATCTGACCTAACTGAAAGCATCTAGCAGTACTATTTTCACAGAAAAGCACAAGGCACGGGCAATTTCTAAATAAGCATCTTTACAAGAACTCAATGTTGATTTTAAAAGTGGTGCATCATACTTAAGTGCCACATAATTAGGATATTCATCAATATACGGCAGTTCTATTAATCGCCTAGAACATGCTGGAATGTTTAGAGGCTTACCATTGAAATATGATCTGAGAATTGCAGTGCATTCATACCACTATACCAGTTTTCAAAGAAGCAAACATAGAAAGGATCATAAGGCTCATGAATCCATTCACCCAGTCTCAATAATTGTCTTGTCCTCCAAACGAGCGAAATTTGTTCCCGGATCCCATTGTTTGAAAAATAACAAATACCACTAGGAGTCTTTCATCAAAAATGCAATGGGCGCTGTAGAATCTCATAATGCTGATTATTGGAAATCCAATTACGAGAGACAATGATAATTGGTAGAATTTCCATAATCGTGAGAAAGGGTGACTCTAGTGGGCCTGGGTCATAGGGTGCGAAACTCTGAGTCTCATCGAATTGCATAGGCTCTTTGAGACAACTTGTGTCTACAAATTTGGTGGTTCAGGTTCTCATTTGAGCATTCCTGAAACTGAGGCTGGAAAAAGCCGCAAACTGTCCAAAACGCTCATAAACATTCCTCTTCTGTTTGTTGCAGGTATATCAGTTTTCAAGCTGATTTGTTGGTCTTTCATCAAGTTCCCTTTGACTTTGTATCTTAAAGTTGTCTGATCTTGTCTTCTAATTAACTCTATAATAAGCCCTATTGACTTGTTTTATTTTTGGTTGATATCATGGTTGAAGTGGTGTATCACTGGTCCATATTTATGTTTCACTTTTGCTTGTCTCTGCCGTGTTGTTATCACCCAGTATTTTTTTCCATTATTCACCCATTAATTCTGTAAACAAATTGACATGTTATTTTATGCGCTTATAATTTTTGTTTCGACGCTTAATGATTTATTACTTCGTCATATTGCAGTTGGAGCAGCAGCAGTTGCAGTCGTTGGAGTGAATCTACATTCTGTAGGGAAGAATGCGTAGGAACCTAAACCATAATCACTATTAAGTAGCTCCCATATTGCCACATTACACTTATGCAACTCAACCATATTTTACTCCAATGGCAGAAAAATTTAGCAACTTTTACGAAACTCAAACTTTTAATTTTGAGAAAATAAACCAACTTTTAATTTGATGATATAGTATCTTAGTTAAGCTACTTTAACCTTTTTTTCGCTATCCACACCGACACATCATGGTTTCTCCAATGAGGAGAAAAAAATAAGAACAGTTCATCATTCTATGAAACTCACTTAGATACCTCTTTTGGAGATGCTATTATGTGAATGCACAACCAAAATTGAAAATATTGCAAGCATTATGCACAAATAGACCATGCAAGTAAAGAGCTTAAAGAAGCACCTCGCCACTTTCCCTCCCTTAAATACTAAATAACATTTTAGAACCAAGAATAAAGACTTTGAATTATAACTTTGGTTTCATACTTCATATTCAGAGTGATTAAAATAATAGGCGATGACAGTTATCACCTAACCCCATCATGAGTGCATTCTGCTTCAGTTGCTGCTCTCTCATTTATGAGATTCCTCCAATGCTCTTTCCTCTTCCATTGGATTATAAATGGAATATCGTATAAACCTTGAGATGGATACAGATGGGTCAAAGAATAGCCTTCTCCATTTTCCATGTTTTGCAGGCTTGAGTTCATGATGGGTTTCTGGGTTGGAGAAGGATAGGAAAGGTACTGTATCACGGAAGCATAGGGTACTTCATGTAGCTCCTCGTCATTGTGTTCCATGTCTCTCTAATTGAAGCTCTCATGCGTGGAGAAAGCGAGGGAGAGAGTGGGAATTAATAGGCTAGGAGATTTTTCAAAGATGAGATTAATTAATGCAGATAACATAAGTAAGGGAGTTTCTTGGCATTTAAGTTTACTAATGAATATTTTTAGTTAAGTTCAGAGTCCTAGATAATTTTGGTTCTGTAAACTAGGAAAAGAATACAAAGGTGATCACGATTAATATCAAACTACGGTTGAAGTATATAACGTTTGCTCTGCAAAATGGTTGAGGCAGTAATTAACATAGACATAAGAAATTGAAAAGTATGGTTATGCAAAATAGTAAAAAAATCATATCAAGTTTTGATACATACAAGTAATTAGTTGCCATTGAATTTTGGATTGATGCATGCCTAAAGCATGGTAGAAAGCAACAAAATAAACCACTCCCAACCTCAGCTGCGGAATAGACCAATATCCAATTTCAGTAAAATGCTGGCTCCTAGGTCCTAGCTAGGTGACTCTATCTGCAATTCTTTTTTCTAATTCTAGTCATAATTAATTAATTGAGTATGTAACCCTACCCAAGAATAAACCACAATGCGTGTTAACTGCCATTTAGGGATTTAGTCCAAAAATGAATATGCTAATTGCAGTGTTTTCACGTTCTAAATTAAAGACAATGCCAGATTTTATGGGGAAAGGAAAAAATAATAATGATTTGCAATATTGGCACCTACATAGACTATCTCCTCATAAGCTTACATTTTTCCCTGGCGGGCTATGACAAATGAATCATTAACTTACACGGATTGTATTAATATGACAAAGTTTATACGTTTGCAAAACGTATTTTCCATGCCATTGAAAAGGCCCTTTCTTTCTTAGTCAATGCATATATATAGTAGTTATGCTAATCAAAAGTCCAATATTCCTATGATAAGGATTCTCGTGACCTAATCCAATGGCAACTCACCAGTACTTAGCTTCCACTCTCAAGTGGAGTTTCAAACAGGCCAATTTCCAGCATCACGTATGGATCTTTTGGCTAATTCATAGCAGGCAGCAGCAGTTACTGGTCTAGCACAACACAAGACAGAAACTTGTAGAGCAGCATGCTTCAGGTGTGCTAGTGACACGCAGGTTTTAAATTACTCAATTTAATGAAATAAACCCAATGTACTATAAAAAAATAAGTATGTGAGATACATACAAACAACTGCGTGAAACTGTAAAATGCACAGCTTCTTAAAAAGTAGTTTGCAAAACTTGGTAGCAAAGATAGAGAATGCCAAGCCAAATGATTGGACCAAGGGTAAGTAAGAATGATAGATTGCAGAAGGACAAATTATTAACTTAGATAATTATCATTTGGGACCGGATTTACTGCAGATAGGAAAAGCACACAGTCAAGAGATCTCGACTTCAGAATTCAGATAGATCCATTATTGCATTATAATCCAACTCCTTGTCATTGTGCACTAGAAAAGATCGAGAATGTCTCCTCTCTCATGCGTCTCGTCATTTTTATTCAATCAACTTCCATGAAAAAAATAGCATTGTTTCAAAAGTGATAATGGACACTCCTAGTAATAAAATTCATGATTACGAATCTTAAGCGTGTATCTTAATTATGCAGAAACACGCCTCACATCCACTGCTGAATAGGTAGGCCTCTAAGAAAGGAAAGAAACTCTAGGTGTTCGTATCAACCAAAATAATAACTTTCCTAAACAAATATCAGACTTAAAGGAACTCAAACAAAAATGTAATCTCTGTATTCCTCATTAATCCACTGTAAATAAGTCACTAAACATTTGAGTGTATACGTAACTAGAATTCTTTTTGAACAACGTAACTAGAATTCTATTGCTAAAAGCATAAGTAAAATGCTTAATCATCGTATTATGCAAGAAAGTAGGTATTGTACTCCCTGTAAATACAGGGAAGCCATAAAGCTGAATTCCCATTGTCATCAAACCCAAACACTGCAATGAGTCGACAACAAGTCCTAAAAAACACACCAGCTGGAAAAAAAAATGACTCAGGCGAGAATTGTTTCCTCAGAGGCAAAAAAAAGCCACCAAGACTAGTGAATACAGGATGAAAAGATAAGGCAACGATAGCCACTATTAAACAACAAAGCAGAACACAAGAAGCAAGCTGAAAACAAGCTAATAGGCCAAGTTAGTCAATCGGTCTATTAACATATGAAACTCAAAAGTGCTGAATCATGGTCAAAGAATTAAAAAAAAACCTCCACTACCTCCTATCATTCAGATTGTCGATGGTACTGATCACACTTCAGAGTTCTGCACTGTATTATCGAAGAAGAAAGATAAAATAACAAATATGAACATTGAAATAGCAGAACAAATGTATATATTCCTTAGAAATTGATTCATTTTGATGATGTATCCCATAATACAATTTGCAGATGAACATACTTATACTACAAATCTCCATATGAAAAATCCAAAATTAACAAACGCATGCAATTTTTCAGGACCAAAAAACCTAAACTCTTAACAGCCTAGCAACAACAAATTGTGAAACCATATCCAAGTATCCAACCCTAACAACAATGACATACACAATCAAGCGCTCCGAGCCAACATTGGAGCTTTCCTACGTTCATAATCAGCATCATCAGTAGGAAACTCACAGCGACAAACAGGACAAGTATTCCTAATCCCCAACCAAGGCATTATGCAATCACCATGATATCGATGAGAACACGGCAACAACTTCACCTCTTCTGCAACAGCAAATTCATCTTTACAAACCGCACACAGCGCATTATTGTTATCCACGTCCTCTTTAGTCACAACCACTGACAGAATATTCTCAACAAACGCTACGGAAGCCGGTGGCTTACTGGTAAACGAATTCACATTATCCGCGAATTGACCAAACATCATCTCATACTCCGCAGTGTAAATGTAATCATCATTATCCCCAAAATCAGGCTCTGAAATCACATGATAAGTTTCAGGACTCGCGGAATTCAACAAAACTTGCCAATCAAGATTCTCCGTTCCTCCACCAACCCTCATCATATTAACCTCTTCTCCATCAACCCTCAACATAGTAACCTCTTCCCCATCTTCTTCCTCGTGTTCTTCTTCTTCTTGTTCAATAAACAAAGTACCGCGAGCACGACCAGCATTAACAGACCTATTGTTATTGTTATCGTCATCATCACCAGCAAACATCAAACCAAGAATTTCCCTATCATCAAAGCCACCACCATCAACTTCCTCCCACTCAAAATCCTCGTAAATTTGAGGATCATCCTCCAAATGAAGCGAATCCCAACGAAGAGGAAAACTCCCAATTTCTTCTTCCTCAATTACATTGCTAAAATCATCTTCATCAGCATCAGAATGCATACAGATTCCACAAAACACGTTGTCTCCGTTTCCATTTCCATCAACTTCTTCACATTCAGAATCCGAATCAATCTCAACAATAGGTAAACCGTTAATTGGATCAGATCTAGAAATCGTTATATCAGGAAAATCATCATCGTCTTCTTCAGCGGCGATATTGAGATCGAGATGAAGGTCGGAAGGATTGAACCCTAAATCGAAACTTAAACTGTCGAAAACGGAGTCGTTTAACGATTGATGAATTGGATCGGTGTGATTAGTAATTTGAGATTGTTCAACGCGTTGTTGGAAGAGATCCATGACGAAATTCTCGCGAGAAAAGCGGTGGTTGTGATTGGATGGGAATTCAGGATCGGAAGAGTAAAGATCGAAATCAAAGTCGAGATCGGAAGTGGAAGGCCAATAAGGTAAAGGGATTAGGGTTTGGTCATCGTCGGGTTCGTGGTGGTGGTGACGACGGAGATAGGTTACATCAGCCATTGGAATTTTGAGAATGAAGTGTGGTTTGAAAGTGTGGTTTGGGACGAAGGATCTGATTCTGGACTATAACGCGTCGGGATGTGGAATGACGGATATGCCCTCTGTATTGTTTTTGTGGTTATTTAATGTTTTTTAAGAATTCAATGACTGTGGCGTCTCTTGCTCTCTTACACACACATTGTGCGTTAGATATCATTTTCACTTAAAAATATTCTACTCCATACCCGTTTTCTAAAGATTTCGTTTCCATATTTTAGCTGCATAAACTTAAAAAAGGAAATTTGTTCAAGGGTCAGTTTGATTCCAGAGTTTTGAAGGGAAGGAGATGGGAGAGAATATTTTTAATTGGAGAATGTTAACCAGTATTACAAGGGCATTGGTTAAGCATCCAAAACAAACAAGTTTTCTTAAAATCATGTAATCATTACTTGGTCAAAAATAACATTTTACATTTCCAAGATAAAATTTCTATTTGTAGAATTCTTAACCAACGCCCTGAGGAAACTGGTTACTGGTTAGCAAAACTCTTTTTAATTTGAAGTGTCTGTTTCGATTTTTAGAATGGAATATGAGGGGATCAAATTTTATTGCACTGCCAAAAATTAATTTAAAATTTCAATGTTATCTTTGTAACAACATTTATTATTATTAAGTTATATTATCCTTGAAGCAACTTTTATTATTATTATTATTACTAGGTAATAGGTTATATTATCTTGTAACAACTTTTATTCTGTTATGAATATTATAAGTGGATGTCCATATAGCAAATAGGTTAATTGACCATACTACTAGACTATTGGACTTAGTCCATAAGCTACTCTATTTTCCTATAAATAGAGTTCATTTGTAACATTATAAGGTACATTAATGAATAAGAATATTTCTCTCTTCTTCTCCTTCTCTCTGTGTTACTATCTCTATTTACTTATTTTCATAACACGTTATACTCTAATAAACTAAAAAGGTATATAAATCTACTTTTGTATCCTTGAAGGACTATTTAAAGAGAAATAAAGAAGCTCTAATGAATTCTTGAAGAATTCAATACTAATGCATCCCTGAAGGATTGCACAAACAAATTTTTTTTAATGAATTCTTGAAGAATTCAACACTAATACTAATGCATCCCTGAATGATAGCACTTATAAAATTTTCTTAATGAATTCTTGAAGAATTCAACAGTGGTACTAATGCATCCCTGAAGGATTGCACATACAAAATTTCTTAATGCATTCCTGAAGGATCAGCTAAAGATCAATTTTTTTATGAATTCCTGATGAATTCAACAGTGATGCATCCTAAAGGATTGCACAAATAATTTATCAAATTTAGTATGTAGTTCTTGCAGAACTCAAAAATTTATTAAATATACATCACTGAAGGATTGGAAAAGTACTACAATTTTTATTATCATTATCGTACGTTTGTTCTTAATGTTCATTTTTTAATATTTGTATTTAAATTTTGTGATGAATAATATTTGAATGTGCATGAATGACTGCCATTTTAAAATCTATGATATCACGGTTGCATAGGTATTAGCATGTGAATCCATATTTGTGAAGGAGCAAACTTTTTCTATAACAAACTAATGATGATGCAATCATGTTACAGGTAATCACAGTTTTCCATTTTGATATGAACAAAGTTTTTCATTTTGATATGAACAAAAAAAAATTATGGAACAAATAAATTAAAAATCGACACGTAATGATAATTAGAGCACAATTTTTATGGAACAAATAAATCAATGGACACGTAATGTTTTCTTGTTGCTTTTAATCCGTAAGAAATGACATATTACACTGTCAAGAATGAACTATTAATAGTTTATTTGTTTATACTTTGCGGAAAAAATATTCTGTTTAAACTATTCCTAAAGAAAATCATACTTTGTGCCATTTAAAAAAATACTTTGTGTTTGTTCGTGATGCATAATTATATATTCATGATTTTATTTTAACCGTGGCTATTCTTCTAATAACTTATGCACATCGTGAGAACTTATTTTGTTGTGCTCTATGTATTAAGTACAATTGAGAAACTTACTAAAATACGTAACCAATTTAATATGTTTCCCATGAATTGCATACAAATTGATCTCCTATTATAAAATTAAAAAGATATAATAAATGGTTCTTGAAGAGCTCAATGTTATTCTATGTGAATTTATGAAGAATTCAAAAGGTTAGTTTCTGAAGAACTTAGTATTATTCTCAGCGAATTCTTGTCTGCACAAAGAAATATTTTGATTGTGCATCGTTCATGCAGAATTAAAAAAAAAACTCTATTATCCGTAAATTCTTGAAAAATTCTAAAATCCAAAGTTTATTCTCTATGAATCCTAGAAGAATTCAAAGGCTCAATTTTTGTTTAAATAAGCTGGATGGGTCTGAAGAACTTAAAAACATAGTATTTATTATTTATGAATGAATTCCAGAAGAATTCAAAAGTGATGTTTTGTTCCTGAAGAACTACAAATTTAATATTAAAGTATCACTCAAATATTGTTCATGGAATGCAATTTTCTTGATCATAGTTTATGAAGATTTGATGTTGAATTCCTGAAGAATTGCACATTTAAAAAATGATAGAAATTTATAAAATCTATCTGATCTAGAATTAAAAAAAAGGGGTCCCGTGAGCATAGCTCGGTTGGTAGGACAATGCATTATTATATGCCGGGGTTCGAACCCCAGACACCCCACTTATTCACCGTATAAGGTGAATTTTAGCCACTAGGCTACCTGACCAAAAAAAAGAATTAAAAAAAGGGAAAATATGAGACAATGTGTGTATTTGAAATACAGTATTTCTATACCAGTATGAAGTAGCAAATAAGTTAATATCTTCAAAAATATTTTTGAAATATTAGTCTCATTTGTAATTGAACAAAGAGTGTTTTTTGGTTAAAATGGTGAAATGTCACGTTGAACGTCATTCTCAAACGTGAATGGCGCATACTATTTGTTTTATATAACCAATGGCGTGGTTATAGTAATTTATTTAGTAGAGATTACAATTAATCTGATACATGTCAAGGTCATAAAATTCCATTCGTATAAACTTAGATAAGTTGAAAAATTAGTGTTTGATCAAAGATTTTCTTGATACGATCATATTTCTATTATATGGATTGAACCTTGCAAGATTGTTTGCTTATTCTAAAATAAAAGTTTGGTTATGATTTTCTTCTTTCTTATTGCATAAGACTTCTAGAATGATTGAGTCACAAGGTAAGCACAAATTCTTCTCTACATAGTTCTTGAAAATATCTTCTATGAATTGACATTGCCTTATTGACTTTTAAATCATTCAAGATTATTATCTCATAAATATTACATGTTAGATATGTATATTTTCTTATGAAATAAATTTATTTGATCATGATATCACATGTAATTTACATTTTGGAGATCTCAAACTTTGAAAATATATCTTATTGACAATTTGTGTTACCTAATTACTCACCTGAGAAATGTGTATGATTTATAAAGTCTTGTTTGTTGGAGAAATTTTGTGTCTATCTCTTTTTCTATCTATGGTAATGCAAAAGATAAATCAAAGCTTTTAAATATTTATTAAATAGTTTCATTTGGATATAATATTTTTTTGTTCGTTACTGTTTCAAACTTCAAATGGACAAAAACAAATGAAATACATATCATTGTGAACTAGAAGTTTACAAATCATCTTTCAAATATCAATTCTTAAAAATATTAAACAATTCCTGAAGGATTGCTCAAATAATGAATTTTCTTGATCATTTGTGATATAGTTCCTAAAGAACTACAAGATTACTCAATGTTACACATCGAGGTTACATTCTAATATAATTTTATTAAGTTTTAAGATATCCATCTAAATAGATATCATATTGAAAAGAAAAAAAATAAATAAATATATATATATATATATATTTATATATATATATATGTTAAATATCTCTATATTATGAGATATACCCTGGAGAAAATAAGTGTCGTGGAAAAGATATATTCTTTCTCTTATTCGTACTATACTTATATTAGTGCAACTAAAGCACATATTATTGTAAACTAGAAGTTTACATATTATGTCAAGTTCGTCGTTGGTAAGTCCGATTGGGTTATCCCGAATTTATTATAATGCGAACATAGTTAAATTTTAATGGATTTGTGAGCCAGAAGATTCTTTAATCAAATAATTTTGGTGCCTTAATTTTTTCTTTCAAGGAATAGAAAATATGAGGATTTTAGTCTCTTAATATATGTAAATGCGTATAAGGTGATATTTATGAATCAATGCACCAAAAATGTGGATCAACTAAATGATATGTATGATTATTGTCAACTCACAAATCAGAAATTTGTGAGATTATTTTGTCAACAAATCTGACAAAGAGTTTATTTTCTGAACTCTTCATAAAGCATTTGATAAGTATCATTTGTCAATTGAAATTGATATTGAACAACTGCTAGCATATGCTCGTAAAAATGGACTTGAAGATCTATTATTAAACGTCTAAAGTTAATTGTATGAATGATACTTATGAGAGCATAACTTCTAAGTTCTACTTTGGGAAAATGTATTCTTGTATGTTAAGATATTGTTTCGCATCAAGCCAACAAGATACTACATGTAAGCCCTCCCCTTAATTTATAATTTATTTTAGGTCAACAACTTATTATTTCTCATCTAAGATTTTTTTTGGATGTGTTGTGTATAGCACAATTGCTCCAATACAATGCACTTAAATAGATCTTGAAAGAATATTGGGAAAATGTATTGATATGAATCTTCATCTATTATAAATTATATTGAGCCAACTTGTTTACATCCCAGTAGGCTGATTATCAATTGATGAATTAGTTTTCTCAATATTAGAGGGAGAGAATAAGCATCTGTGAACCTGAAGTTCAAATAAATTATTTGAAAAGAAATATTGTTGTCTCTTCTTGATCCTCAAGATATAACTCATTTGCAAAGTTAAGAAATTAAAATAGCAGTTGCTAATGCTCCAAACAAAATAAATGTCCCAGTCGGATAATATAATATTCCAAATATAAAAATCCTCGAACAATAAAAGGAGGTAAAAAGAAAGATAACCCAAATGAGGATGTGGAAACTCTAAAAGAGCCGTTTGACAAAATTGAATTTTAAGTTCCAGAAGAACTGACCAGCCACCTGAAATTTATGAAAAAGAAAGAGATCTCGATAAATTATGTCATGGATGAAATGAGTTGGAACCAAAATAAAAGTCAACGTTGATGACATTTTTGCATATAATATAGCGCTATATGTGATAAGTAATGACGAGGATCATGAATTAAAATCTATAAAAGATTATAGAAAAAGGAAATATTTGCAGATGGAAAGAGACAATTCTAATGAAATTAAACTCGCTTTGTAAAGCTGAACTTTTTGGACTTGTAGTCCGCACACTTGAAGATGTGAAGTTAATTAGATATATATGATTTTTTGCGCGAAATAGAATTATATTGATAAAATACATGAATAAAGAGTTTGATATATTCACCGAAAGTGAATGGTAAATGTCTACATTTTATTTTCAAGAGACGTATTCACCTGAAGTGAATTCAAGAATTTTTTTTGTTTGGTTAGGTTTAGTAGCACATTAAAGACTCAATTTTTATGAAAGATATGTTACAGTGTATTTGTATGGCTCACTTGAAATTGATGATTATATGAAACTTCATGAAGGAGCAAATTTTCATAAGACGTTGAAGAAAGGATATCATATGTTCATTCTAAATATTTGAAAATTAATTTGTTATAATCATTTTAATGATGATAGTATAAATATTATTGAACTCTTGAAGAGATTCTAACATCTATCGATGATAGAAATATTTGAAATTAAATATATTACATACGCAAAGTTTGTTTAGACTGGCATATTTATTATGAGATTTTGTGCATCAAGAATCTTATACAACACTTGTATTTGATATAGACAGATCTAGTTGATTGTGTACTAAAATGATTGTGATGTCACTTGATGTTAGTATAGATCATGTCCTCAAGAAAATGATAAACAACTTGAATTGGTCCTGAAGTACCATATCTTAGTTCAAACAAGGACATTAATGTATTTTGTTAATTATATATATATATTGTGGTATTTTGTTTTTGTCAATATTAGTAAATACAGATATCGGAACAAAGTAAAACATATGTTTTGTATCTTAAAGAAACAACATAATTAAGGAAGTGAAGAATGTTCTTTTATTAAGGATGATGATTTTACAAATACAAGAAACTTCTGGATTCTTTAAAGGGGCTCTTGCAACAAATCAATATGAAGAAACTTCTCAAGCACCCTAATTTGGAGAAGAGCATTTACATAATCATTTCGAAGTGAAGATTTTGACTAACCAGTATAAAAGATTATTTGACTTTCTTCATCTCATATATGATTGTCTCATATTGTACTCTTTTTCCTTCACTGGAACTTTTTCCCACTGAATTTTATTTTAGTAAGGTTTTAATGAGGCATATCTTCAATGGACATCCAAGGGGGAGTGTTATGAATATTATAAGTGGATGTCCATATAGCAAATAGGTTAATGAACCATACTACTAGACTATTGGGCTTAGTCCATAAGCTACTCTATTTACCTATAAATAGAGTTCATTTGTAACATTATGAGGTACATTAGTGAATAATAATATTTCTCTCTTCTTCTTAACAACTCTATTACTAATCCATTATTTCATCGTTTACATTGGGTTGTTATCGATTACATTGTTATTATTTTGTTATTTTATTATCCTTATTTAATTAAGTTCAAGCGTAGAATAGTAAAATAATTTTAAAATCTCTCATCCTCCCCTTGCGAATCAAACACATTTTTAATTAAAATATCTTTCATCCCATCCCTTTTCCTCCTAATTCTCGAACCAAACGGGCCCTAAGGGAAAGGCTAACAAGTGGGTTAGGATATTTCATAAGAAGTTAAAAGAGAAAATTTTATTTCGGACTTGTATATTCATCATATTAAAACATCGAAAAGTAATTTTTTTTTCTCCATAAAAATGATCAATTACCATTTTTAAATCTTTAACAAGTGTCGACCATTTGTTTAAATATTACAACTTCCGTCCTCGTGAGTTTAACTCAGTTAGTATGGACAATGCATGATATATGCAATGTCCGGGGTTCAAACTCTGACCACCACAAAAAAAAATCGATTCTGCAATAAAATATAAACAAAAAAGGATAAGTGAAAAATTGATATATTTGAATTGAAATGCAAGACCCAGTGGTTTACCCATTCATTCCAACTACCATTTTTCTAATACTCAGTTTATTTTTTCTTAATTAAATAGTTTATTGGTTAGAATTTCACCCAATTAACGGATATGCATGCAAGAATCACTTTATTCTTTTTTATGTGTGAAATATTTGTTCTTTTTATTTGTCGCTTTTAAATTTCAAAGTAGTATAAGTGTAGTGTTATCAAAATTAACTTTGCTTATTTTTAATAGAGAGCGAGGAGGAGTGAGTAAGTGTATTTGATTTATAAATGTGACTAGATATATTAGTTATTCAATAAATCTAAAAAGATGTTTTTTGCTTATAAATGTGACTAAATATAGTATTTATATTTAAATCGGCCTTCTCGTTTATTTTGTTTTTCTAATTTATTTAATTTATTTTGAGTAATTGACAATAAAAATATTAGATTAGTATAATTGTTAACAACAAAATGATCAGATAGTAAACAGGAAAAAAAAAACAAAATGTTGTGATAAAAATACAAGTAGACAATATCATTTTCAACAATAACGCTCCCTCAAAAAAAATAAAAAAATAAGGGTTTTTGTAACTTGTGTCTTAAGGACATAAGATAAAAAACTAAAATATGTACAACTATTACAACATCATAAAATAATGTAAGGAGCACCCAAATCAAAATCAATCAAAAAATATTAAAAACAACAAATAAATTGTCGATCGTACAATACAACACTATAAAACAATGTGAGGAACACGCAAATCAAAATCAATCATAAAATATTAAAAAACAACAAATAAATTGTCGATTGTACAAATGGATTGTTTATAAATCATTCATCTTTGAAAAGAGTTGTATTATTTATACAACCAAAATTCGTCGAAAAAATTACTTAAGATGCTTTTGAGAATGTAAGAGGGAGAAGAAATATTCCTTTATTTTTGTGAAACAGTAGTTAACTACCTCAAAAAAATTGAACGATAGTTAACAACCGTCGAAGGTAAAAACGTATTTTTCATGTGTTTTTTAAGAAAGTTCATAGGAGTAAAAAAGCAATTTTCGTAGAACTGGGCCTAGTTTACCATATCGTGTACTTAACTCGTCTTATTTTCCTAACACTATTCCTCGTCTTTATCGCAAATTCAAGAGTTACGACCACCGTCTGGTTCCGAATTTGTCTTCAGAGCAGAACTAAGAGATTTCACAAACATGTCGACCTCGTTGCCTACATCAAATAAACGCCTCAAATCCGAAGTGAAAATTGAAGAAGAAGACGACAATGACAATAACCAAGATGTTTGCTGCGGAATTTGTTACATCGAACGCGGAATTTCAGTCCCTGCGGAAATCGATTGCTGCAACCATTATTTTTGCTTCGTTTGCATCATGGAATGGGCCAAACATGAATCTCGATGCCCACTATGTCGCCAGAGATTCTCAAACGTTCGTAGACTCCCTATGCATGATGTCTTTTCTTCCTCTCGGGATGTTAAGATTCCTATTCGTGATCAGGTCATTCTCTTCTCCGTAACACATTCAAAATTGCATGAAACCCTAGGTTAGCTACACTTCATTAAGACCTAGGAGTGTGCTCTTTTTTATGTCTCTGGGTTCGAATCCCGTAGGTGTCAGCAATTCATGTGTTAGACCAGTCCATAAAGAGCTTTGCTTTCATTTGGGCCCGTTAGTAGACTGTGGCCTGTGGGATTGGTCCCCGGATTAGTTGGTCCTGTGCCCCGCTAGCGAATTCCTAAACTCATTAATTGATGTTGTAAGTGTGAATCCACATAACTAATGATAGTGTAAAACATGTTGATCATGACTGAAATTGTAGAGGGTGCCATATATTTATAATAAGTATCACTAATATTTAATGTGAAGAGCAAAGTCGGATCTTGGCGTAGTGGCAATTGCTTCATTTAACCTCAAGTGCGCGGTTCGAACATTCTAATCACAAGATTTCAATAATAAATTAATAATGCACTAATTGGAAACAAAAAATGACAACTATCGGGATTGATCGCTGAACCATCTACTCGCTACACAGACTCTTGCAGCTGCGCCACTAGATACAACTGACAATATTTGGGGAAACTTGTAAAAATATATAGTAAAACACTCTTGATACAATATATATCTACCGAAAGGAATAAAATTTTGAGGGGAGACATGGCACATCCCCGCTCTAGAGAAGGTCCACGACTGTTTAGATTTTAGACTTCTTAAACATTCAAATTACATCCTTTCATAATTTTGTTGTATATATATTATTTACTGCTGGTGATCAATGAATTCAAAGAACGGCCGAGTTAATAATATTTATGCAAGTGCAGTAATGTTATAAGTAACCAACAGGCTAATGATTTTTTTATTTTATTTTTTTATATTTTCTAGGTTTACCATCCTCATGGAAATATGACAAGTGGTCCTGTTGATTCTAATGCTGAACGCAAGTGTTGTATTTGCGATGGTGCGAAAGATGAAAACCTTATACTAATATGTGATCTTTGTGATACTGTTTCACATACGTTTTGTGTTGGATTGGGCTACACCGTTCCTGAAGGCGATTGGTTTTGTCATGATTGTGCTGTTTCCCTGGAGACTAATGCTAATTATATGTTGGACCAACAAAATGTTGAGCTAAAAGCGGCGCCTGATGTAACCATCTTAAATATTGTGAGAGGAACAGGCAGCCAAGTGGTTAGAAGACCAATGGCATCTCCTATACGACAAAACAATTCTTTGTCTTCTGATATTCCTTTACTTGATAGGGTGAGCAGATCCGAAGGTAAGAAACCTGTGTCGGAAGTCCAGCGTGCCCTGCATAATGTTCAACTGCTTCGTGAAAATTGGAATTCTTTAAGAAGTGGTAAATTAAGGTTCCATAGCAAAACATTTCAATCTGGCGGTACAAGCAGTCAAACAGAAAATTCTAGTTCTTTATCATGTGGCAAATTAGATGATTCACATTCAATGGCTTCCGCAAGCAGTCAACAATCCACAGTCCAAGGTGCTCAATCCAGTAACATGTTGAGTAATGGTGGCTTGAAAGATGATGTTGACAAAGCTTGGCAAATGATGCGTAAGGCAAAGACGATGCAACAAACTCCTAGAAGAACAAGCAGAATTCAACAGGAAGTGGATGATGGTCCCTCATGCAGTGGTGCTAGAGAAAAATCATTTTCACCTCGTAGTGGCCTTGAATTGAAAAAACAACAACCCAGAACATTAAACTTTATGTACACCAAAATGCAGGAGAAGTGTGACTACTCTTGTCTCAAAAAAAATTTGGAAAATCATCGGTCTCTGATGTTGGCAGAGAAAAGGCAAAGTAGGGTCTTGTGTGAGGAGAAGATACAACATTTGAGAAACCATAATACTCATTTAGAAGGATACAGGGAATGTCCATTGCCCAGTAAGGTCCATACTAGTACCCACAGAGCTCCCTGTCACAATGAAAGAAATGCGGCGAAGGAACAAAGGCAGTCTGCTTACTTGGTAACTTCAGTAGGTTCAGCACCCTCAAGTGGAAAATCTGGCAGCATGTTCACCTCTAATAAGGATGTGGATATTTTCAATAAAGAAAAAAGGTTGGCTAAAAGCTTCGGGAATGGAATCACAAAAAATACCGAAGATGCAAAAACAGAGATCCAGTCTCTTGTTAAACTAAATTTGAATTGCTTAGCTATCAATAAACAATTAGGTAATACTAATTCATTGTGAAATTTATTTTCCCCCTCCATATTTACATGATCATTGTTGGCTATAATATTTATAGATAAATGTTTCACACACACTTTTACAATCTATTTGTGGTCACTAGATAAACTTATTTGGTATGTGCATTGAACATTTAGCTTATCCATGTTATCACTGAATACTCATATTTCCATTCATTAGCATTCATATGATAGCCTTTTAATTGAATAAAAGTATTTTACATGCAGTTGTTTGTCACGCAGGTGTCGAAACCTTCAAGGTAGTTGCAAGGCAAGCCACCCATACCATCTTGGCTGCTTGCCATTCCGAGCAGCAAAAGTCTAATATATACTCCTCGAACTCAGTATGCAGCCATACTTACCATAATCTTCAGTTTCAGAAGTCTAATTTAATGCCCAATTGTTGCCGGCAATGCTTTCATGTCTTTGTGAACGATGTTGTCAAGTCGGTGTTGGAAAAGGTGGGCTGTTCTTGATCTACATTTTTTTCACATTCTGTTTTTCCATTTCAGCGATTATTGTTTTCAAGCAACTATGTAAATAAATTCAGGTTGCCCCTTAGCTTATGGCTTAGGGCCTCAGGCAACCGCACTGTTAATTTAATGTTGGAGGTAGGTGTGGCAATTCAATCAGTTTACTTTTCCACCTGAATGGTAAAGGAATTGAAAAAATGTACTGAAAATGTCTTAATCTTTAATAGTAGATAAGTTTGTACTATCTAACCACTGCTCATTTTAGGCGTAATCTGGGTATTTTATGCGATTACATAATTTATTTATTTTTAATTAAACTCAGTTTGATTCAGTCACATAACTTGAAATCCTATTAAACCTGAATAACTAATTTCCTGCCAAAGAAATGCACCAGCAGTGGTTATAATGTTACTTCATGTGCAGCCTAAAAGGTCTGCCATGAGTTGCCTTTACTCTTTGGTTTATTTATTTTCCAATGCATTATTCCTTTTTTGCATTCATTGCTCCACATACACGTTTGCACTAAGCTCTTTGTTGTGCTGCTATGGCTCATTTTCCAATTGCCAAACTGCTGGTCGGAACTGTAAGAGTACATGTAGCTGTTGTGTAGCCTCACAAAGAAGTCTTGTGGTGTAGGTGATGGTGATTAATATTATGATATTTTGATGCGTTTCATCTAGGGATGACAATGGGTACCCATGGATATAGATAGTATGATACCCGTGCCCGTCCCGTTTGATAAATTGATATCTGTGCCCGCCCCGTACCCTCGTGGGTACCTACTATGCGGGTACCCGCGGATATTGAGGTATCCATGAGTATTCATGGGTACCAATAGTTTTTTTAATTAATTAATTTTTTTTGAAATAGAATTTTTTAATTTATTTATTTTTTGGTACAAATAATAATTTTTTTTTAATTACCAAAACACTTCAACTTTTAAACATCCATACATAATTCATTCAAAATTTCATTAATCATACATAATCCATACAAAAATCATGATTCTTACATAATCCATAGGATATGTTTTATGATGTTAATAAAGTAAAAACGGTGAACTTTAATTATGTATAGGTAAAATTTTCTTCAATAAGGTAACAACTTTAAGTAATAAGACAAGATATATAAAGATATTTTAGTAATTTACTTAATTTATTATTGGGTATGGGTACCTGTGGGTATGGATACAATTAAATCCATGTCCGTACCCATATAATAATGGGTAGTCAAATACCCGTTTATTATACCCATGGATACCCGTTTAACTACCTGTCTCGTGTCCGTGGCGGATTTTACCCACAGATACCTGTAGACATGGGTATTTTTGCCACCCCTAGTTTCATCTGTTTTAGTTTGAATGTGTTTAAGTGTCTTTGTTAAAATTTGTGGCGTGATATCTCATCCTTTAAATGAATAGTAGATTTTCATGATGGATATTGAAGCATTCTTTTTAAAATATTTGCAATCAGTTTGCGAATCCTAGTATCAATTTGTATCTCCCCTATAATTTCAAGATAGGAACTTATTTTATAAACTAAGTTCCTATCTTGAAATTATGGGATGGCGGAGGTCGTATTAATTATAGGAACTAGTATCAATTTGGATCTCCCTCATAATTTCAAGATAGGAAATATTGTACTCATCAAAGGAAGACGGTGGTCGTAAATGCTCAAGTCAATACTTCCTTAAAAAAAATGCTCAAGTCAATACCCAACTAAGAACAGAGAAATTATGCTAGTTACACATCTCATCGTTTTAGGTTCGATTATTTTCGATGTCAATTTTGGTATACTAGTTTGACTTCTTAAAAACATTTAATTAACACAATACTCCAAAGTACCTCTAGAATCATATTTCATCTTTCAAAACAATCTTCTCCACTCTTCTCTTTCACCAATGTTCAAATTGTAAGTGATATTTTTCATGTTTTCTGGTGTTTATTATTGCGATGCCCGAGCATCGTACGTGAATTTAAATTTCAAATAAAAATGAAAGGAAATAGAAGAGGAAGGTTGGGAGAAAGAGAGTAATATCTTGAAATTTTGATACATGATTCAAGACCAATAGGGGGCGTAACTTAGAATTGTGGAGTGAAGAAATTTTCTTTTTTATTATCGTTACAGGTGGCCCATACTGAAACACGTAGTTTGACTTGGGCCTTAAAGAATTCTAAAACCACACCATTAATTCAGGAAAATTGTTTTTCCCACATCAAGTTTTGCTTAAAAACACAAGGAAAATACTATTTTACCTCCAGCTGCGATTAACTACCATTCGATAAGCAGGCTCTAGTTAACTACCGTTGAGCCAGCTACAACTGCAGTTGGCTCAACTGCATTTAAATGCAGCTCTTGGCATAGCATCAATTGCGATTTTGCACGTTTTGGTCGAAAAATCAAAATAAATTGAGATTCTGAATGCTACGAAACATTGGAGATCCTCTATATGTATTTTTATAGAGGTGTCTGTAAATTTATGTAGAATTCCGACTAAGTCTCAGTTTAGTTTGATTTTTCGACCGAAACGCGCAAAATCTCAATTTTTTCTCAAGTACGCGTCCGGATAAATGACCTAGAGGTTGAAATTTTTCACGATATTTTACATAGATGTTTAGGACATAAAAACAATATCTTGCAAAAAAAAAAGAATTTTTCAACAAAAAATAGATTAAATATGAATTTTTAACCTAACTAAAACTCAAAAAATCAAAACATCAACCTTAAAATTGAATTCATCCATTTTACCATCCTAACTCCCATACTCTTCTATCCACCTAAACACTTTAAAAGACAAAACTGTAAGAGCTCAAACACAAAATTTAGAGCAAACAATACTTTTGAATTTGAAATATAAAATATGCTTTTGAATTGCACAATTCTTTCCTTCTAGATATGTATATTTGAGTGAAGTTTTTTATTTGGGTTGTTTGAATAGGAAATTGAGATAGGTTGAACTTGAAGCATGGATTGGATGGGTAGGGAGTGCTCCTCTACATTGTTTTCTATATTCTAATATGTGCTATGGTCGATGGAGACACTTGTCCTACCATAGGTGGGTCTACGATGTACCTATGAGTATACAAGCAAAAAACGACAAAAAAAACGAGGATAAAATAATAACACGAGAGAGTGGCACGTGAGTGAACCACGTCATGTGATGATAGAAAGAACAAGTAACAACCACTCTCTCTCTTTAATGTGTGTGCTTGGATCGCTTTCAGATTTGAATGACCCATAAACGACAGGTCAGTTGAGAAGGAAGAGCACATGCCCCCACTAAGTTTTTGCCTCACCTTTTTTCTTTTCTTTTGTTTTTTTTATTTTGCTTTTTAATGGGTGCATTTGTGGGTCCCTTACCCACCCCCACGTGACACCGTCACGAGAAAGAAAACGACACCATTAGAGTTTAGAGAGAGAAAGGGCACCGCCATCCCATCAAGTATCTACAAAGTGAAAGTCCCTCTTCTTCCACTCCACCACGTGCTTTCATGTATGTTTGGTTAATACTGCTTCTCTATATAGAGCAGTGATATTTGAACAACCATTTAATATAATTTTTAGTGATAATTTTTTTTTCTTTTTCTTTTTATTAATTAAAAACAATGGAGAGAAAAATAAAGAGAGAGAATAAAAATATAATATCAGTATGAGAGAGAAAGTTGTCACAAAGTGATTGTGCAAATATCATTTCTCCTTTATATAATCCCAACTTTCTCAATTCATGCACATGACATGATGACACATAACAAGATAGCTAGACACCATTTTTATACCTTTTTTGTACACCTATGTGTTAGAGGTGTTTTAGTAATTTTCATATCAGGTCATCACTCTCTCTCATTTATTCTTTTAATGTTTTTGTCACATGTCACGATTATGTGTGAGTGTCAAAGAGTGTATGCCACCTAAAATAGTCCATGTATAAGGGCTCTAATAACATTACACATTCTTTCCTTTTTCTCATTTTATTTTTTATCTAGGTAAGGCATTTGTTAGCATTTTGTTTATAGAATTAGTTAACAAATGTTTTTTTTATCCAACGTTAACAAATGTTCTCAGACACTTCTTAAAGATTTTAAAGTAAATAATTGTTAAATTTTATGTGAAAAAAGTTGCTTTTTAATCTTTCAATAAATTGAATACACATTTTTAAGATAAGTTGCTACTTTAAACTTCTTATCAAGTGCATTAAAAACACTTGTTAGTTTTTCCCATAATTAAAAAATGATTTTGCTGACTAATGTCTACTTAACACTTTTTAAACATTATAAATCAATCATAATTTCTAATATGTTGAATACAAATATTTTGACAAATATTTATATTTTACTATCTTCAAAGTGTCTTTGAGATACTCGTTAGGATTACTCTTAGAATATTTCATTTCCACACCCTTCCGATTAGACACTCACTGTTCTACACGAAAAAATGAGTTGGGATACTGATAAAATATAGAAATTAACGATAACAATTATCTCAATTCAAGAAAGGACACGTCTCCTAAGAAATGGAGGAAGATTTGAACTTTTTTTTTATTAACTTTTTCATCATTCATTCACACATTACAACCTTAATATAGCACATCAATAAGTAACTACCTTCCTATAACTCTCCTAATAACTTCATAAAACTACTATTAATTAATAATTATAATTAATACTAATATATAATATTGACATAATCCTGATACATAGACATAATGTGGTGCAACCAATTATATAAAAATTATTAATTATGTATTTATATTAGTATTATGACAGTATTATCTACCAAAAACAAAAAGTATTATGACAATATTATATTATAGTATTAATTATTAATCAATAGTAGTTTTATGAAGTTATTTGTAGTTATAGAAAAGTAGTTACTTATTGATGTGTTATATTAGAGTTGTAATGTGTCAATGATTGATGAAGAAAGTTAATAAACAAAATTTCTAATTTTTCTCTCTTTCTTAGAAGACATGTCCCTTCTCAAATTGTAATAATTGTTCCTATCAATTTCTACATTTTATCGGTTACTACACGACATCACCACAACTTAATCACACTTCTAAATTTTTATTGATTAGTTGGACAATTCAAGTAATTTAAGCTAAATGTTGAAGTTAGGACTTAGATGAGTTAAAAGTTTCATTAACAAATAAAAAATATTAAAACAACATCTTGTTCTGGAACATAAAATTCCACGCTATTTGGAAATCAAAGCCAATGGGTTTACATACGACATTCATTGTCTTTAACCAAGATATGTTTTTTACAAGGGAAATACTAATACATGTCGTTAGGGTACATGTTAAGGTAATCAAGATATAAATTATGTCTTAAAAATTGTACCAATTAATTTTTCACGAAGATGAATTTAATGTTTCTCAATAAATATTTGCTCTTTATATAAGACATACATGTACCTTTAAAGCACATGTTTTTTTTTTTTAGGGAAGCACATGTTAGCATCACCCTTTTTATAAACGACATATTGAGAGGGTTCACTCAATTAAGGATGAGACAAAACATTAGCGACTTCGACAAGGAACAAAATCGTGAGCCTTAACCTCGGCTTGAAGGTAACTACTCTTATACAACTTAAAAATCTCATATTGTTTGAGAATCGAGACCAAAAATTGTTCTAGCGGAAGCCGTTTTTTATAAATAAAAAAATAAAAAAAAATTGTGAGGGGCACACTCAACAACTTAAAGTGGAAAATATGACGTATTTGAAAGGAAATAGAACACAACTTATTACTCCACTCGACTATAATGAGTTTTAGAATAATTAATTAATGGCTTAATTGATTTATCAGTCCCTTAACTTATTTCTTTTATTCAATTTGCTCCAATTTTAATAATTTTAATCCCCTAAAAAAAGATACCGTTTTATAGTATATCAACAAGACCAAATTTATTTACTTTCTTCTTCTTCTTCCATCATCATCATTATCTTCATTCATCCTTCATCATCTTCATAAAATAAAATAAAAAACAACATTATCATCAACAACAACACCTGATATCATCACACACATAAATCCTCAACCAACAACAACACATAAAATTGATTTTTTTTTATGGAGAGAGATAAGGCGCAGAAACTCTTCAAATTCAAAACATTCAAATTCTCCCCCTCTTATTGTTGTTCAACCCAGAAACTATTAGAAAACAATTTTGTGAGCAATGAAATATCCAAAAGGAGATCTAACCAAACACTGAAGAAACCCAGCAAATTAATCTGAGACATAAATCGAAAGAATTGAATCTAGAATTAAAAAACACATTTTTATCGAGAAAAAAATAATAAATCAAATCTTCAGAATGAGTTAGTCCTTGTAAAACAAAATCTGAAAAGCTTAATTTTTTGAGCATTGAAGAACATAAGAGCTTTACGAAGAGCAAGAGTATAATTATCAAGAGGAGGATGTTTCTTATGATGTCTAGGAACAGTTTTAACAATCAAAGTAACAAAAGCAGCGAACAATATTATTCCAACAGTCCAAACAAAGATCTTGTGGCTGACAATGATACAACCCAGATCTACATACTTCTTCTTCTTCTTTCTGTTGGACCTAACAACAAACTCGGTTGCGTTTGCGTATAAGAATGTGTTGAATTTGGATGAATGGTGTTGAATATGTAGATGAAGTTTATGGTGGTGGTGGAGGTACGACTACGAAGGTGAGTTGAGTTGAAGAATGCTGAGCAATGGTCCAGTGAGCAATCGTTATCATAAAGGATGAGTTTTGATTTTGAAGGATGAAAGATGGGTTTCTTTTTTGGATTAATTTGAAAAAGCAATTGTAAAAATAACTTGGGATTTAGTAAGAAGCAATTGCAATTGTTAAAAATCTGGGTTTCAATAAGTGGATTAATTTGAAGAAGCAACCGTAAAAAAGGGTTTTTAATTCATTCACGATTTGGGAAATTTTTTACATAAATTTGAGTTTTTTTTTTTTTTTTTTATAATTTGGGAACAAAATTTATAACCAATTTAATTTAGTTTTGATTCTTATTTGGAAAATGGTGGTGGTGTGAATTATTGAGTTTGCGAATTTTCTTAAAGAAAAAAAATTTGGGTTTTTATTTGATTTTGGGTTTGAGTTGATGACGATGAAGGAGGGTGTTGATGATGATAGATGAAGATGACAATGATGGTGGTGTAGTGATTAAATAGTAGGTTTAATTTTTTTTCTTAGGTTTTATGATGAATATTGATGAAGGATGAATGTAGATGAAGATGATGGAAGAAGAAGAAGAAAGTAAATAAATTAGGTGTTGGTGATACACTATAAAATCTGATAGACCTCCGTAGTCCAATGGTCTCTTTTTTTTAGAGGATTAAAATTATCAAAATTGGACCAAATTGAATAAAAGAAATAAGTTAAAGAACGTGTTTGAGAAAATTAAGACTTATAGGACCAAATTGAATAAAAGAAATAAGGTAAAAGACCGGCAGATCAATTAAGCTTTAATTAATATAGAAGTAAACAATCATGTTGGTTCATAAGTGTCGTCTTTGATCCCAAGATGAGATGGAACAGGTTTCTTCTAACTTAACTAAAGTCATGGTTTCGAATTGTGCATTGGGCATACAACAACGTTAAAACTCTTATGGAGAGCTTGTCACTCATTTGGGTCCCACAATGCTCGAGAAATCAATCTTTATAGTTACGCGCAAAGGATACCTGGTTAACACCCAAAACAAAGTGTCGACTTTGAATGTCTCAAAATTTACATTTTAAATGACTAACAAAATAAACATTTGAAGACCAAAGCAGCAAACTAGAGAGACGATTGGGATGTATTTCAATTTTAATACCTTTAGAGACTATACAATGACATCGTTCACATATTCAGAAATTAAAATGATGATTTATCATAAATCTATACTCATAAAGATAGTACCAAAAGAGAAAAAAAATACATTGGCAGCATATGGTGATTTATTATTTTTTTGAGTTTTAATGACCATACATTGTCAGCATTAAATAGTTTAACATTGACATTTAATATGTTTAGAACTAAAATGATTTAGTAGAAATCCCTCAACAAAAAAATGATGATAGCAATGTGATTTTGTTAAATCTTTGAGACGTTACTTTTTTTTTTTTAACATTTGTATTTATATATTAGTTAAAAAAATATGTTCAAAGTAAACTATGTAAATAGTGCATATTATAAAATTGTGACGTGTATTTTGATACGGAAGGAGTAGTTTACAGGCTAAAATTCTTAAAATGAGTAAGTGAAGATTTAACCATTCAAACTCCGATTCCTACATATTACAATTTTTTTATTACTTGAATTATACTCACAGAAATTCACTTTACATAATTTGAGGGCCATTCCTCACAATTTAGAGGCCTAGTTGAAATTTTGACAATTTTTGTTAATTTTTATTTAAAAATAAATAAAATTCAACACCACTTATAATGATAATTTGTACTTAAATATATAAGCATTCATTCAAACATGATTTTTATCTATAAATAGACATTTGTCTACGAAAAAATTAATATTTAATGACTATTTTATCGTAAGTAAAAGTGTTATTCTTTTTATTCTACACCCAAACAATTAAATCCGTATTCCTACAAATATTTGAGATCCGTATAAATTAAAGGTTTAGCTCTCTATAGCTCCTTACCCTTGTCAAGGGACAGACCACGTGCATAATTTCACTACGTTTACCACAAATATAAGCGGTCATCAAATACATATGTTTGATTATTTCACCTCCAAAATATTATTATAACTAATAGAAATGAAAAATAATTAGCTTTTGAGTTAGGTTGGAGAATTCACATCAACAATAATCAAACTTTTTCTCACTAAATAAAGTAAGCCACCAACAATAATCAAACTTTTTCTCACTAGATAAAGTCAGCTAAGTAGAGAATTCACAACAACCAAAATAAAAATAAAACAGCCTCACAAAAACTCAAATAGCAATCCGTAGACTAAAGAAGAAGAAAAAAACTCAATTGTCTGGCATGAGGGTAGCAAAAGAAAAACCAGTTCAGTGAAGAACCAAGCACTAACCAAAAATATTGTCCAAAAAAAAGCACTAACAAAAATAAAATGATCATTCATTAAAAGAAAATGAACATTCATTAAAAAAAAAATGATCATTCAATTATAATCTACCAACTGGCCTATAAGTATAATGAATTGAATGAAATAATACTAATAGTATGTCAGCATTCAAATTTTAGAATAAGGGTAAAGTGGGATATTTAAGTAAAGGGCAAAAATGGTAATAACATAATAACAAAGCAAATAACGATCCTTAACAGTGGTTACCTACGAACGAAGACGTCGAATGAAGGTTGAAACCAAAAGTCGCCACTCGACGGAAAAGTGGTCCCCACCGCACGCGGGGATAGACCAGCTGCAGGGGATGATTGCACATGACTACCTGCTGCTCACGTGCTCTACGTAACTATGCTTCTGTTGAAGTGAAACAGTAGCTTGGAGTTTTGCATGGTTCCATATTTTGTTTTTGGTACAATGTTTGGTTCCATTTACTACCAGAATATAAGAAGAGAAGAAAGAAGCTTGTTGAATTAATTTTCACATTCATTTTATCATTAATTTGATTTTCACAACGCTACTTAGACTAACAATCAAACTAGCCTCTCAGAGTATATGTAATTAAATTGAATTATTTTATGGTAATGTCTTACGCAAGATTTTGACGCTTAAAGCATTAACTTTAATTGCTTGACCCTTGGACCGACTATGCGATTGGGTTTTGAATATTTTACAAATCATCTAGATATAAGCATATTATACGATCTGCCGTCAATAGAAGGATAACGTCTCATGAGCAGCAATGGGTGCCACAAGCTCGTTGAGTTTACTGCAAAGTTCCTGACTTGGTTTGATCAAATCATTTCTTTGCTTTGTTATCATTAAAACATCAATTGTATGATATTGTTTCTAAATCAACTTGTTCTTATAATCTCTCCATTTTTAACGATGACAAACAACTTTACATACTTCCAATTTATATATGAAAAGTATGAGGGCGACTTATACATTAAGTAAGAGACATAATCTCCCTCTGAGTATAATGTTAGAAAGAACAAAACATAATGAAAGTATGAAGATGTAGAATGAGACTCGAGAACGAATAACTCGAGTCTATTGGATTCATATTCTACTTAGGATGTTAAGCCCAATGCAAAAATTTCTTACTTTTCACGGATGTTCGCATTTATAAATAAGAGTAAGTTGCAGACACATACGAAGACTCAAGGCTTTTGAGAATTCAAAACTCCATAAGATGTTAAGCCTGTTGAATTTATGTTCTTCTTAGGATCTTAAACCTAAATAGAACATTTAGTATTTTTTAAGGATGTAAAGTCTTGTCAAACAAGAGTGTGCAAATTTATGTAATATATGCAATGTAGAGGATGAATGATTCAAGATACAATGTAGGGAATAAAAATAACCAAATGATAAAACATAATGTAAAAAAAAAAAAAAAACCTAAAACATAAGAAAAGCTATACACATACATTGTTATCCTAAATATAAACCATCTAATTCTTTTACTGCATAATCCTAATTATTTTCCCTCCTACTATATTGTAAACAAAATATCTAATCCTAATGGTATTTTTGTCTAATCGAGAAGTAACCGGAAATTGTTAGGACACGAGGGGAGTCGGAGAGTCATCCACATTGGACGCAGTTCAACCATAAAGTGAGTTAGACACTACACTTCAACCCATAATTTCAAGACAACGTGTTTATATGTCATCTCACGTATAAAATGGTCAACCTCCACTATTCTAAACAATGTGAAACTTCTAACTGACATTTGCTACACAATAATCTCCACTTCAAATGTGAGCACATTAATTCATCATGGACATCCCTCAGGCGGAAGCTTTTGCATATGTGAACATTTGCTTGCGCCATTGTTGTCGCTTCCCTCAACTCAATGGAGTACGCCGCCTAAACACCTTGTGAGAAAGACTTTTCATATGAAGTGTATGATCGAACCCTTTTTCGAAAATCAACCTTGATACCATTGTTGAAATACGAGGAGACCCCGGAGATCAGCAACATTAGGCTCTAAGCAACAAAGTGAGTTGAACAATATTTCTTAACCCAAAGTTTTAAGACAATAAATTTACGAACCCACACACTTATAAAATGTTCAAAGTTCATTTTCGTAAACAATATGAGACTTCTAATACACATGACAAATTCATAACGTTCATAAAAATTAGGATGGAGTACTAAAATATGGTGGGACCAGAAGATATGCTATATGAGTTGGCCACGTGATGTAAGAAAGTGGGCAAGCATTAATCACGTGATAGAACGCGGATTAAATGGATAAACTGACATCTGTCCACTAAATTAAAAAGCATGCAAATCCATTAGCATAATCTACTCTTATATTATATGCATTGTATCGCCACTGGCTTAAGTCATAACTCATTCATCGTCATTGTAAATTTATTAACTATTCAATAATTAATTTAAAATACCTGTTTTTTGTGAATAATAATAGTATGTACTTCTGTCAAAAGAAGAAAAAATATATACATATCGTTTGTGATTATAAAAAAGAAAAGCCAGCAAAAGCCAAAGTTCAAAATTGTGCTGCTTCATCTTGCAATTTTTTTGTGTCATTCGTATGACTTTTGCAATTAGATTATATTATTAGCAAGAATGTCTCTATTAGGATTAGGATCAAATGAAGACTTGTGCAGAGACTATTAAAAAGAAGAGAGTGGTACGAATTCAGTAGTGATTATTACACGACACCCAAATTAAAATGGATTTGTTAACTAATCCCTAAACCGATTCCCTAGCAGAGGAATGTCAGCTTCCTTAGCCAGCAATCACATGACATAAATATAAAATATATATTTTTTCCAAATAGTAGTATTATTTATACTAGTATTGTGCAGTTCAGCAAAGAAAAAAAAATATTTGTATAACAATATTATCTTGTTATTTTTTTTGAAAGAATTTATTTATTTTGACAAAAACAAAACGATATTCATTCATTTAAATTGATAATTTACATCAGATAAAAACATTGTTAAAAATGTAAAGAGTGAAACTGCAAACAAACTCACAACACCCAAATTAATAACATACGACGACAAAATGCCTACAAATAATATGATAAAATCTAAGTCATCGAACAACAGAACGCCACACTTCGACGACGAAATCACAAAAAACACAAAAGGAAACACTTGATATATGTGAATTTAAATTAAAAGAAAATGAGAAAAAGATGTAGAGGGATGATTCTATGTCAAAAAATGACCTAAAACCACCCCTCCTAAATGAAGGAGAAAGAAGGCATAGAGAGAAGTTGGGTTTCTCTCCCTAAAAGTTGGAGTTATTTACATATGGTGGAAGGTTTTTGTTGAAAGAATCTTGTTAATTTCTTTGTCGCTTATGTTTTATTTGGACGCGAAATCAAAAGATGAAAAACAGTAGGAAAAAATTACTGTCAGTACTAAAAATAAATCATCTATTTATCTATAATAGGCTTAACCCAACAAGTTCAACAAGTGAAATCAGAGGTTGTTATGGTGAACATTTTCTATAATATTAACCGGGCTTAAACATGAGTTTTTTTATTTTTATTTTTATGAGTTTTTATGTGGTGTTTGTTACTCTGTCACATTAATTTTTTACCCATTTATATAAAGAAATTGTTATGTAACAAGTGAATCTTTTAATTTTCAATATAACATTGTTTAGTTTTTTTAATCTTCCAATTAATATTATTTCATCTCTCACACGCCAATATATTTGATTTTATAGTTTATGGTAGAGATAAATAAATACTCCAATATTTTTCTTTTATTTAAAGGTAGTTAAGCAAAAATATTATTATCTTTCTTTTATGGGGTATTAAGTTATTTTGATCCATGAATGTGTAATGAATAATCACAATAATCCTTCAATATATCAAAATTTTAAAATAGTTTTTGAATGTACATTTCGTTTGTCAAAATAGTTATTGACGTTGAAATAGTCTCTCAATGTTAACATTAACTATTTTCATATAAGAATTGATATAATAGTAAGTAAGTATCTATAGATATTGATATGAAAATAAATAAATATATTGAGGGACTAATATGATAATATTGACGAGACATTTTAACGTAAAATACTATTTTGACTTACATAGTACATAATCGTAGACGATTTTGATACATTATAGGACTGTTGTGACTATTTATTACATATTCAATAATCAAAATGACTATTAGTCTATTACCTCTTCTTTTATCTATAATTTCCTTTTGAACTTTATTAAATAATCAAATGGATTATTCATTGTAAAATGGGTACAAATTTCACAAGAGTGGAAAAGAAAAGGGAAAAAGAAATGGAGAAAAAGGGTGAAGTTCTCTATTCTTGTTTGACAGAAAAGGGAACAATTTGATAAATACTATATTCATGAGTGAATAAATAGACATTTATGTCATAAGTGCAACTTTTATCATAAAAGTGTGCACAGACCTTTTTTATGTTAGGGTACAAGTTTAATCAATAATTTTTTATTTTTCTGCATATAATCTGTGTGAGCTTCAGTGCAAGGCTCTTTAAAAAATAGATAGACATCCATTTGTAACAAATTATTGTCTACTCTAACATTTTCTCTTCATGTGATGAGATGAAATATTTGTTAATAAAACATTTTATTTTTCATTTTACCTTTAGTTATTGTGTCCTTAGAAGAGAGAAACACTTCCAGAGCCATCTTTTATTTCCGCGTTTTGCTAATTTTAAAACTAAAAACACTACTTGACTTAAAAAAATGAAAGAACTACTTAACAAAAAAATCAAAAGCATTACTCTATAATTAATCCTCTAAACCCGTAGGTTTCAGATTTATTGTTTCTTAAAGAGAGAGGTTTGTTCGTAGGAATTGGTCATTTACACAAAAAAAAGAAAAAAAACACAATGATTAGTTTGCAAGTTACTAGTACATTTTAATTTTTTTGGATTATTACAATATACTTTTCGCTTCTTATAAATAGGCAAAGTTCACGAAGCAAAGTGTTGCAACTGTTGTGCATGTATCTGACAAGCTGTCTTTATGTATCAGAACTCAGAATCTTCTCTTATCTTCGTTTAAAAGAAGAACTTTGCTTATATGGTCTTAAAAGTAATCATTTTCGCCATTAAAAGTGTCATTTGTAGTCGTAGTAGTCCAGCATAGATCAATGAATAATATTTTAAACTAACTGATATGAACCTCTTTGTTGGCCAAATAAATTCTAACGTTATCTCTAGACTTGAAACCGTTTGTTATTTATGATGTGTATTACAATCCCTCAAAAAAAAAAAATTATGATGTGTATTACAAGTTGATCAATTGGATCAATATGGCAGTTCTACTTAAAATATAATGATAAAATTTGATAAACTTGTTTGATTTGACTAAAAAAACGTGATTGATTAATTGTTTGTGTTGAATGAATTTTACAACTAGACCCTGACACGTGCGATGCGCGGGTTTGTTTCGATTTTCATATATAAGCATTAAGTTGACTATATTATTAGTTGTCGATATGTTTAAATGTATTATGTATAACATTTCAATAAAGACTACAATGAGCAAAATGCACCGAAGTTAGAACTCGTCATACAAAATCTAAACAATGAGCAAAATTTAAACAAAGAACTAATTAAATAGTTCAAAATACACATCAAAGGAAAAAAAGTTATTGTATAAAGTTAGTATGAGAAACATATCAAGTGATTCAACCATAGAAGCCTATAAGGTCATCTATATTTTCATTTTTCAAGACATGTGTCGTAGGAAAAAGGGGAAGAAATGGATGAAAACCGCAGACTTTTAGATTTAGATTGCGAAGGAGAGAGGAGAAAAAAGTGCTCGAAACTGTTTGGAAAAAAAGTAAAAGGAATTAATTGGTTCTTTGAAAAGGGAGTTTAATATTAGATATCATGTAGTGGAAGTCAAATGAAATCAAAAAAACAGCAAGTGGCTTGGTGGTTAAAATGCTTTGAAGAAACCAATATGGCTTGGGTTCAAATCTTCAAATTACGCATTTGTGAAAATAGTTGTTGCAGTGAGTTAGTGACGTTGTAAACATGAAACATGAATAAAATGATGAATTATCAAGTTCTATGTGCCCTTAATTGATTACGATACTTTCATGACCTCAATGAACCTAGGTGAATTTGAGAAATCTTCACATTTTTGTATTCGATAATCTTTCATTAAACTATCTGAAATCCGGCTAAACCTAATTTGGTAATTTGTTGTATTCGGCTAACAACTTCAAATATTATTAGATGTAAACAATATTTAAAAACAATTTTTTTGCCAACTAGTGGTAATTAAAGTTACCAAAATTGAGAGATAAAACTTAACAATGGAAGAGTAAAACACGAGTCTCCTGTCAAATGTTCATCGTAGAGAATTTCAATCCCTCTTTTCAAAACCCTTGGTTCCCAATGTTTTTAAAGGGAAGTTCTCATCCAAAGTTTTTATTTTTTATATAAATAATTTTCAAAGTTATTGTTATAAAAATAATTTTTAGTCAACAGGAAAAGGAAATAACAATAGAGTATTTGAGCGTGCCGGTATTACTACTTCCTCAAATATAATTGGCTAGAGAAGTTGGTTATGGAAGAGAAAAAGTGGGTGACCCGTGACTTGTTCTTCCTAATCCTAAGGTGTGGTGGTATGGTCCAGTGAAATGTGATGTAATTAAGAACAAACTACTTTTTTTATACAGAAAAATTAAGAACAGTATATTGGTTACGTAATGTTGCACACAGTCCTTTCGTTTATCTACACACGTGACTTGAGGTTTAGCTCACGTGGCCCCCATCCCTGTCCATCTGTATCCTCCACAGTCATAGAACTGACGAAAGTGATCGCTGATCATATTCTAACAATACAGTACATCTCTTTTCTTTGGAACTAATTTGTTCAATCCAATATATATTATATTATCTGATAATTTTGGCATGAATAACAGATTAAATCATCAATTTTTCTATATTTGACCAAAAAAATTCCCTGTTATGGAATTGGATATATGGTAGTTATATAATGAACTTTCTAGATGAAAGGTTATTATTATACTATTTTTTACCATAAGTAATCAGTATATATTATTTTATCGTCGTTTAACGATGACTAATTTTTTCAAAAAATCATAAGATAAATAATGTAGTTTTTTTCCTTTTCATATAGATTTGTTCATGCAATAACTATAGATTGAATCTCTGGTCAAGTGGTCATACACAAGTCTATTCGCTTTTCATTTGTCAATTATGATGATAATTGAATTAGTAAAAATAACCTATAAATTCGCAAGAAAGCAAGGTTATCGATCGAGATTTTTTAACCGCGTGAACATTTAGATTATACTTTTAAATTACAAGTCGTTTTGACTATTTTACGTAAATTAAAAAATAAAAACGAATAACCAAATAATTAAGAGTATAATAGAAAAAATAGCACTAACGTTTTTTTTATATTAATTTATAATTTGAAACTAATTTTTTTTTGTTAAATCAACTTATAATTTAAGCTGGAGGGAGTAAGACGTAAACTATAAACTAAAAAACGTATCTAACCACAGGCACGATTCTAAGGTCCGGCGAGCCTGGGCAGTTGCCTAGGCCCCGGCCCAAATTTTTTGTAATTTCTTATGTAAATCCTTTTGAATTTCTTTTATAAACCCCATAAATTGGACAATTTCTTTAGATTTTTTAATTATTTGTTTACAATTTCTTATGTAAACCCTATAAATGTGTTCAATTTTATTTTACCCAAACTTTATAATAATCATGGCTCCTATAACCAAATACCTTACTATAACCCATTGCAACTTTAACATTCATCCTTCTTAAACAAAAACTTATTTATCCAAAAGGAAAAGTAGAAAGATAAAGATATCGTCACTCCTCGCTGTCCTATTGTATCTTTGCATCACAACGTAAATGCTCGCCATGATTACCGGAGGGGCTAAAGAATCGTTTCATTGATCTATTGATCAATTGATATTTGTTTATTTAATTCAAAGTGAAAGAAATAATTATAAAACACGATTTAACAAAACAAAAGAAGGTAAGGGGAAGCTACAGGCCGGCGGAAAGAGAAGAAAGTCCGACACATAGGTTTTAAATTCACATGCCACTACATAATCAACTTAGGAATGTGACAAATTTATAAATAATATTGAGATTATTATATTTAAAGAGCCGTTTCTTTCAATTATATGCATGATAAATTAAACTAAGAAAATGAAATGCGTGGATTAATATGAAAGGTGCCAAATAATTAAATAAATAGCAAAAATGATATAGCCATACTGAAATAATATACTATCATTTATGAAACCCTAATTAAAGAATGGGGAATACAAGTACATGTTTTGAAGCAAGCAACCATATGTGTCGTTACATTTTAATTGCGTATATAAAAACCGCAATTAGTGGAAGTACATGTATTGTGCATGTATGTGGTGGGTATGAATGAGTGTGAGAGAATCTTGAGGACCTTGCACATGGAGGCATAGGGCAAAGCATGTAGAGAAAGTAAAGAACAAAAACATACATAACATTGTTTAATTATATGTTGATGATCAACAACATTGTTTAATTATTTTTGATGATCAAGATCATTGTTTAATCTAAGACACTTAAAAAAAAGAAAAAAAAAGAATCCCGTATTTGACGGCACAGCTAAAAAGATGAACTTCCATGCTTCAGAATATTGAGAAACCTGATTAGAGGTGATGCATCACGTGACATTTCTTCCTTCATTACCAACACATACTGCTTTTCCTCTCTGGCTTCATTCTTGATTTTCTATCTCTTGTGAATAAAAAACAAAACAAGAAAAATGTTTACTCATAGAAGTAGAGTTTAGCTTAATAAATTTAAATGCAACTTAGTTGGATAATATTGCTTGGGATCTGTGCACTAATCATCGTATCCATATTTTTATCTCTTTAATTTCATTTTAAGGACATCAACTGCTCACTGTTCCCATGTCAACGCTTGTTCTGGTCATGCTTTCTCCCCACGTGACTGTCTTCTTGCATTTACCATCACTACTACTAGTACTATATTTGTTTGGTACTAAAGTAGTTATTGCGAATGTCTTGTACTTATAGTAAGAAAATATAATTTCAATTCAAAAATATAAAAAAAATGAGATGTTTATAAACTGTATTGCTAGTGTGTATTTTAATTTTATATAAGTTACCTAAAATAAATTATTCACGGTATTTAATTTACATGTGTCTTTAAAATACAAATAGTTATTTGTTTCCTATTTAAAATAAGAAAATACCTATATTTTTTTTAAAAAAAAAAACTAGTCAAACCTAATTTGGTTCTTCTTTATTCAATTTAATCTCTCACAAAAAATAATAATCGATATAGTTGCTTGTGCTTTTATACGTGAGACAAATTAATTATTTTTTTAGGGGACAAATTTATCTTCTTTTTTTTTGACAAGAAATTGATCTTTTATTGATTTTGAGTAATTATAATAGAAACTAATTTTTTTTAGTAAAAATATAAAAAAGACTAATTTTTAGGTACAAAAGTTTTGACAAGAAATTGATCTTTTATTGATTTTGAGTAATTATAATAGAAAACTAATTTTTTTTTAGTAAAAATATAACAAAAGACTAATTTTTAGGTACAAAATAGAAGGATAATTTATTCCTATATAAAACTGTTAGAGATAATATATTTTTTAAAACAGTGATAAAGTTGTTTATTATTTTTGTGAGATTCTAAACTAGGAGAGCGGAGGAGCCGAATATGTTCACTGAGTTCAAGGTGGGGATATCGGGTTTAGTGGTGTCTAATCTCCGGTATGCATACAATGTTATTTTTGAATTGGGTTATGCTCTTTGAGTTAACTTTGTTAAATAGTTGTGTCACAAATGTTAATTTGGATGTAACATTGTTGGGGATGGCAGAGTAGTCTGGGACGTCCACGATAATTCGGAGATCCTGTTAAAATCTCGACAATTTTTCGTTTCAAAAAAATTGAAAAAAAAAATCCAATACCACATGTAGTGACAGACAACTAAGTTGTAGTTATGTATACTAGCAATGCTTTAAACATGGCTTTTACGTACCGACAGACATATAGGCTTTTATCTGTGGAAAATGCATAATTGACATCATAAGACTTTTACCTACGAAAAATAATAATATTTAGTGACGAATTTTGGCCCCAGGTGCAGGTTCTATTTTTTCTTCAAAATTTTAAGGGCCTTATAAACTTAAAGCCTTGGGAAGAGTGGTACTTGAATTTTACGCTTTGTCTTTTCCTTTCATGTATATTGGCCTTCTAGGGGGAGGATCTGAGCAAAGAGGTAACTTTGGCATCGCCCCAATCAAGCTAGTTTATAGATCGTGGAGTAATTGACTTGTTAGTTTGGGTGGGGTAAACTCTAATTAATTTTGCCGTTAATTCTATACCCATATTTTGCCTTTATTTTTGTCAGTATGTGTGTTAAGGTATGGGCAACGGAAACAATCACATGTCTCCAGAGAATTTTAATTTGAGGTCGTCTAAAGGTGGCCTACCAAGTTTTCACGAGTTCATTGGTTTAGGGTTTGCAAGACTAAGTGTACATGAGGCCTTGGAGTGCGAGAATTAAGTCTGTAAGCAGTGTTGGATGATTTATTCTAGAGGGTCGTCGGGGTGGGGGTAAGTGCATCATCTGTTTGGTGGAAAATTGTCATAGTAGGTGAGCATCATCTACCTCTTATTAGTTCTCAAAGTGGGTAACCAGGGTGGTTTGCAATAGGTTAGATACTTCCTTTAGAAGCAATCCCTGGGTGAGATCGGTAATCTAAAAGATCCTCTTTCAAAGTTTCTTCTTAGTTTTAGAATAAAAACATTTTAGGGTTAGGCTTTAGAGTAATTGGATGGGGATTCCTCGGTGTGGTACTTTAGATGGAAGAGACGACTTTTTGCTTTGGAGCAAGAGCTAGGTACCAATTTGATGGCAATTCTAGTAGATTTATCCCCCTCAAATGTTTTCGATCTTTGATTGTGGAAGCATGATGCCAAAAGTTTGTACTCAATTAGTTCAATGTACCCAGTGCTTTCATAAGCATCTTAGTTTATGGTCTTTCGAGAAGTACGGTTTTTAGCGAAGGTGTGAAATAGGCGAAACGAACGCCTTCTAAGCAAATTGTTTTCTCTTGGAAGGTCATACACGGTAGAGTTTCTACTCACCGTTGTATGTGGAAACATAGGGTAATAATGGATCTCATTTGTATTTCCTTGGTGTTTTGTGGGGATCTGGAAGAGCCTGATAGCTATTTGGTTTTCACTAATGACTTTGCTTCTTGGGTGCAGTATAATTTTTTTAGATGGTTGGGTTGGGAGTTGATTTTGCCTACATATTTGTTTTATTTCATTTGTATAATATCATTTTTTGTTTGCTATTTGGTGACTTCTTAGACCTCTACCATAACACACACACACTCGGAGTGTTGGAAATAATATTAATAATTAAACGATACTATTAAAAATTGAAAATGATCTATCAACCGGAAACATTCAGTTTTATAAATGGATCACTTATTATGAGATAGCAGGACTATATTCATTTTTTCTTTGCAACAAACATGGGGTATATTCTTATTTGATATGATGAATATTCAACTATAAAGAAATTTCATTTTATTTTAAAAATAATTAAATTAAATTTACTATATCACATAACAAATACGTTACACACTTTTTTATTTTATTTGCCTTTCCTTAAAATTTCTTGTATGTAAGATAAAATATTTATTTGACATGTACCCTTTTTTTTTTGGTACAAGAGAGGGACGAAGCCCAAACATATACCCTTTTTATTGTAACGATGGAATACAAAGTATTCTCATCTTGGGAAGAGAACATTTATACATATATGCGCAGGACATATTAAACTTTGGTCTAATGTTTTCCCTTTTTGTATTTTTTTTAAACCATCATTAGAGAAATACTATATAGTAATAAATTATTATAGCACAAGATGCGTATAAAACAAAAGAAAGAACAATCGAGACCTAGAAAAATAAAACCTAAAACAACGGAAAAGAAACAACACACCGAATGTTGTTTTAGTGAATCACAAAACAAAGAAAATTTAGTGGATTAAACTACCATTGATTCAAACCATACTTGAAACTTTTAGTCTTAGATTTAATCCACCACGAAATCTAAACTTTGACTTTATCTAAAATCCAATGAGATGCCGGTTCTTTATGACCAAATAGACGTTTATTGCGTTCTTTAAAAATCTCATGCACACATCAACTTTGTATGTCGAAAACAAGCTTGAGATTCCTTGTTATTAGAGTGAAACCCTCTAAATTGATATGCATGCAAAGAAGCAACATTGAAAAGAGCATTAGAAATGCTTGGCCAATTAATGACAACACGCGTAAATAAATGATCTTTTTTAGAAAGTATGTGTTTAAGGAACCGTCATGCAAATAACGACACCTCTAGATAAGCATATGCTAAACTCATTTGACAAAATATGATCTATATTGATCAAGTTGTCTAGACCAACTATATAAAACATTATCGATGTTATACATTTATTGAGAAATGTTAAATATTAATTAAAAGTCACGTTGTTGTGTCGTTTTATATTTATTAAGTAGTTAAATCGTTAACTTTATCAAACATTTTAAATTCATCAAGTTAACTTATCACCTATCCGATACAAATTCATATTATTAAATGGTTTATCAACTATCCCCTATTTTTTTCCATATAGTGCCTCATTTGATCAAAATTTTCTTCAAACTCAAATAAAAAATTGACTACATCTTATTTTCAAATATCTTAATGCAGGAAAAGCAATACAAAATCAGACAATTTACATCAACCAACAATAAAAATTGAAAATGATCTCGACTCTTAATTCAAGACTGAACATTTGATATAAAAAAATTTATGATGCAATTATTACACCATATTCTTCTTATATTGGATAAAAACAATCATATATTGGTTCAACATTCACCCTGACCCTGATATAGGATAAATGTTTCTGTGAAAGTACTGTGTGTACTATACTACATATGTATCTTATGGATTAAAGAAAATCCAGGACACAAATAACAGAATTATATTTTTACTGACACGACCTAATTAATTCCGTAATAAGGGATCACGGATTGCGTAAATATAAATTTAAAATATAGTACTACATCTGCTTAGGGATTGCCGAAGCATTAGAAAAATTGTTAACAGAAAACAAAGATAAATTAAAAGTTTTTCACACTACTTACCGTGTGTTTAAAGAAACGGCGACGTTTACACAGAATAAACCGTTAATTATTGACATAACTCCGTTACCCGCCGCAACGTCGTTTGTAAACGGAGTTTATTATTTAACGGAGAAAAAAAAGAATAGAAAGGAAATAAAACTGGATGGCGAAAACACAGAGCAGAGAGAAAGTATATAAAAACATCTTTCATCTCAATTATATATCAATATCAATTCTCAAACTCAACAGAGAAAGTTAAAGGGTCCGACCCGAGACCTCATCTTTCGCTGCAGTGCTCGTTTTCAGAGTAACATAAGAATCGATAGAGAAAAAAGTGATTATAAGAAAAAGCGCGGCACACAGAGAAGATAGCGCTCGAAGAATCTCTTCTACATCGTGCTTCCTCTGCTTCTCAATTCTCACTTTTTTCTCGTTCAACACTTCAATTACTCAATTATCATTACGGTAATTCACTGATTTCTTCAATTTCTTGTTTCTTAGTGGAAATTCGCACGTACTTGTGTCTCGTTGTTTGGATCTTTCCTTTTTCATTTTTTTTTGTAGAATTCCAGAGTTTGTTGTTTTAACTGAATTATGCTAATACGAGTCTTACTTTAATTAGAACTGAAAACGTGTTGAATTATGGAAGTTGATTTGAATTTGAATTATATGTAATGTCTGATTTCAGATTCTGTGAAATCTTAACAGGACGCTCTGCGATTGAAGATTTTGGAGCAAAATTGTGTTGTCTACTGACTTTCGTGGAAATCAATTACGAAATTTGATATGCATAAAGAAAAACTCGTAGATGATTCACAACGATAATTCGATCCGTAAGCTCTTGATTGGCAATTAAGGACGCAGTGCTTGAATTCGTAGTAATTTGTAAACTAGACGGAACGAATGTGTCTCCGATCTTCAACCTAACAAGAGAATTACAGTTTCTACTAAATTCGGATCCGATCGAAGCAGCGAATTCAGAAATAATTTAGTGTTGAAAAATAGTAACAGAATTGTGTTCTATGAGATTTGACCAAATTTCAAAATTCCGTTGAATTACGTACCAGAGAAGAGAATTGAGATTCAAGTATTGATGGAGCTTCCTCAAGCACGTTCTTATGGTGCCGAAGGTAGTTTATGATTTTATTATTATTTTAAAAAAGAAAATTAGTAATAATTTAATATGATTTGAATTAATATTGTTTGGATGAGATTTTCTGAAACTTTTCTGTGCGGAAACAGGAGCAGGGAGGAAATCGACGCATGATTTTCTGTCACTATACAGTAATTCAACTGCCGAACAAGATCCAAGGCCATCTGCTCAAGGTACTGTATAATTTGTTTTATAATTTTTGGTTATTATTATGCAAAATGATTCGGTGTGTGAGATTTTTCTTTCCTCTGTTGTTGCCATGTTTTTCTCTGTGACGTGGGGATCATGGTGTAAAACTAAAACTAAATATCTTAGTATAAATTCTACATCACGGTCAATTTTCTGCCAAATAATTCAACTGTAAATAAAAGCAGTTATACATCATGCTTGTTCTTGCACGTGACCTCTATTTAATCACAGGATCTGGGCCATGCTTCTTATTTATGGACTGCATATTAATTATAGGGTCTTGTTATCCATTGTGCAATGGTTAAGGAACACAAAAGTAACACGTTTGCATTGATTTCAACAATATTTTAACGTTTAAAAAGTTAAATTTATCACTTTTCACCATTTTTCTATATTATATTTTTATTTTTATCTCATTATCCAATGTACCAAGAGCAATGGTTAGCATTTTCCGTAATTATATTATTATCATTTTTAATTAACAAAATTTCCTTTGGTGGATTCCGAAGGATTTAACATCAAATGGAAAAGTGTAAATCATAATGTATTTTACACCGTCCGATAAAGTGTGCAGCATGAGGATGGTAGGGGCCCAATTTGATTGGACTTGTAGTTGATTTGACATTTCACATCAGGCTCGATAAGGATTGCCATTCCCGTGTGCGTGTGGTGTAGTTTTTCTGTTCTTTTCGTTTGCAAAATTACACCAATCTCAGTTCACCAGCGTTAAGATCTTAATTAAGAGAATGAAAATGAAAGACATGCATTTTTATTATTTCTCCAATCTTAGTTTTTTTCCCCTGAAAATCGAGCTTTTTTATGTGCAACTATAGTGATTAATATCGTTGAATATGATCATAATAAATGAGAAGAGGTTTTGAATTCAAACCTTTGTTAAATTGAAAGAAATCTTTATCATCTTATTCAAATGCACTTAATCTTTTTATTGAAGTAACACAACATGCACCTGTTTACCTCTTTTTGCATTTGAGGAAATCTGTAAGTTAAAACAATATATATTGTACCCTATACTGTGAGAGTTCCCTAAAGAATATAAAGATCTTGATATTTTAATTTTGGGCTAAAAAACCAGTATAATGGTATTACTATATTCCTTCATATGGACCATTGTAACAAACTTTCAATTGTTTTAAAATATAAGATCATATTTTTATTTTTTTTTTTAAAAATATTTGAAAAAATTATTTCCAAGTAAAATTTACTAGTATGTTTAGTAATTATCTAAAAATGTATCCTTTCATCATCCTCATTTTTCCATTATTAACTAATAATAGATAATATTCTATAAATAATTAAATAAATATGGCAGAGTAGAGTTTAAAATAAATTCCTTAAATTAATTAATAATACATGAAAGTTTTTTTTTTGACAAATAAAAATACATGAAAGTTATAACGAACAGGATTTGAGGATTGTATTTTAATATTAAAGTGATTCATTTTCTTAAATTTGATAACTTTAATTTAAACATGTTTGTAAATCAGAACTCAGCACTGATGTGTTACTTCGAAAACAAGATTTATATTACGTGTATGTAATAAGTGTATGTTGCAGTAACAAAAAGTTAATTTTACTAAGAAATTTGACATTTGTTGCCGTATTTTTTTGTCACATTGTAACAAATATTATTAAGCTATAAAATAAATTAGATTCGTGAAACTATTTAAAAGATGATCCAATATTTGTAAAAATAAAAAAAGTGATGTAATAATTATTTCATATTCACCTGAAAATAGTTTTTTATTTTATTTCGTATTTTACAAATCCTAAGAAATAGTTTTGAAAACTGGAAAAAGTTAACATTACTTGCCTGCGCACTATTTAATGCACTTGCTTGGCATATGCTCACGAGTCTTTTGCTTCATGCACAGAAATGAAAACGATATGTATCAGCTTTTCACAGAATCGTTTGCAAGCTTTTCGCAGTATTTGTGTGTTTTTTATTTTCAAAATTATTTCGGTTAAATAAAGGAAATTGTTTTACTTCCCTTGATCTGCATGTCATTATTTCCTTCTTTCATGCATGAACAGCAAGTTTCCTCAAGACCCATGATTTCTTGCGGCCACTAGAGGAGGTAGAAGCCAAATCCAGTGCCAAGGAAGAAGCCACAGATGAAATCTCATCGGTGGTTGAGAAGCAACCCCCTTTAGCAACACCAGCTTCAGTTGAGCACCTCTTACCTGGAGGAATTGGGACTTACAGTATCAGTCACATTAATTCCTGCGTGAATAATAATCAAAGGGTTCCAAAGCCAGAAGCATCATCACTTTTCACTGTGCATCAAGCAACTAGTGCTGATAGAAATGATGACAACTCCAACTGCAGTTCACATACTTCAAGCGGTTTCACATTGTGGGAAGAGTCTGAGATTAGAAAGGGAAAGACAGGAAAGGAGAATAATGTTGGGGATAAACCCATTATAGGAGGTAACCATGAAATATTTTTTGAAGATGTTAAGTAATAAGTATATATATTTTATTTTTATTTTGAATCAAGCAAGAAGTATTATTTAAATGGAGAAAAATAAGGATAATTAAACCCCATTTCAGCAGCCTACACTTTATGCTTTAAACATCCCATAGAATATGAGCAAAATTCAGAATAATATGACAAGATTTTCGACACTCTTTACATTTATATGAACCAACCCCAAGATACTAACACTTTAATTTGAGCTATTACATTAATTACAGCATCACAATTAGCTACTACCCCTTGAAAAACATAAGGACCGAATAATACAAACTAAATGAAAATTATTTATTATCTCATATCATAATTGAAAGAGTTTATAAAGAGAGACACTCTTAACTTAAAATAAAAATATGAAAGTAATAAAGATAGAAAATGTTTAGGGCGTCAATTTCCTGCATTCTCTTATGATTTCATATAACGTGCATGGACATATATACACACACACCTGGACTTGGAGTATATTTCAAGTAAATAAAACACTATACTTTGTCTAAAAGTCGTTGCCTAATAATACCCAAAAAAACCGTAGCTTTTACTGCTAGAATGGTTTTTGAAGTGATAATATTAAGTGTTCGATTTTTTCTTTCGCCAATGGTTTTGCCTCGCATACCGGATTCATTCATGAAAATAACTGATTGAAAGGGCTTTATTGATTTTATGATATAATTAATACTTGACCCATTATTTTAAAAAATGATCCAATCATACCTGTAATTATTTACCTTATTTTCTCAAAATATATTCCCTGCCAATTTTAGTTGTTTTTGTTTGTAACGTGAAATTATGCCTTTTGTCTACACCACGGATGAAAGTCATCTTAATTCCATAGCTATATAAATTAATCTTGCAACTTTCAATTGTGATTATTTGACCGAGAAAGTTTTCCGCTTCGAATATAGTGAAAGTACTAATTTATTTACAACATTTGTTCCAATTATTTTCTCCAACGTTCTTCATACACATGAATGATACTAGATAGACCGTGGCGGATTACCTGTCTAGCAAGTCAACTTCAATGTTAACTAGTTAGATTTCGAGGAAAAAAAATGTTGTATACTAATAACAATGATCAAATATCAATTGCATAGTATTTGCGACGGTAATAACATTTCGCAGCACTTTATTATGTGGCAGATTCTGCTGCTAAGTTAGGGCAGTGGACATTGAAGGAGCGAACGTCTCAATCGTTTTCTAACAATCATCATGGCAGCTTCAACTCTCGCTCTTCATCTCAGTAAGTCATATTACTTTGTACAATTTATTTTAACTTTTTTACTCGGAATAGTTGCCTTTTAAGATGGTTTATTTAATTAAATATATGTTTATGCTGAACTTTTTGCACTTGATGCAACAGGACAACTGGACAGAAGAACCAGAGTTTTATGGAAATGATGAAATCTGCACAGGATTGTGCCCAGGATGAAGAGCTAGAAAATGAAGGAACGTTTTTTCTCAAGAGAGAATCCTCGAATGTTCAAAGAGGTAATTTCTAATATCTCCTTGTTGAGAAAGGCAGTAGCAGGCACATACCTCTTTTAAGTTTTATGGCAATAAATTAGACTATTATGAGCTGTCTCAATTAATCATTGATAATAACAAGATAAATTTGCAAACAATCTATTAATCAATGATAATAACAAGTTAAAATTACAAAGAAAATTTAGAGAGTGATGAAATCATGAAAATATGAAATTCATTTTAACCTTCGTCACTAAATTAGTGATGAGGGAATCAGGAACAAATTACACTTGTTTTCCTTTAATTATAGTTGCCAAATTTATTTTTTACGAGGTTAACATTACCGGGTTATTTACAGGAGAACTAAGGGTAAGAGTGGACGGCAAGAGTACCGATCAAAAGCCAAACACACCAAGATCAAAACATTCTGCAACAGAGCAGCGAAGAAGAAGCAAAATTAATGACAGGCAAGTCTTATCTACTATGCTGATAGAACTTTTTCTGAATGTTACAACTTACAAGAGACACTTGCAAATTGTGATGGAGGTGTAAAAGAACTTCCCTTTTCTTAATTATGAACTGCATGCTTACTCAGTACTCACATAAATAGTTTAAGAGAAGAATTCCGTGCTATTGGGAGTAGTGTAACTGGTAGGTCCTAATGGTTAACGGGTATGTTGTACTGTTTTAGTCATAGTTTCATTCTTTTTTAGAAAGAACACAAAAGGTGTACCCTAAAAATGGCTTTTAGGAAAAGTAACAATGATTCGAATTAAGTGGACTATATTAGATTTATGGTTGATCTGTTAGCCTTGTTAGCCACCCTTTTACCGGGGTTGGGATTGTCTGGCTTTGGTGAGTGCATTGCATAAGTACTCAGCAGTTACAGGGCATTGTTTACTTCCATCATTACCTGATAGAACATTTGAATCAAACATGTAGGTTTCAGATGCTACGAGAGCTTATTCCACACAGTGATCAAAAGAGGGACAAAGCATCTTTTTTGTTAGAGGTAAATTCATACAGTTGGTGATAATTTTGTTTTTTATATGTATGTTTTATTGCTCATTAATGTTTAATCTGAATTATTTGTAGGTCATTGAGTACATTCACTTTTTACAAGAGAAGGTTCATAAGTATGAAGGTTCATTCCAAGGTTGGAATAACGAGCCAGAAAAACAGATGCCATGGGTAAATACCACACGTTGCTATCTTAAGCTGTGAAAGATTTTAAAAAACAAAATAATAGCTTCATTGATGGATTTACTATTTTCTGTACCTCCCGATCATTTTATGAGAAACATTTGAGTTATATTATTTGTCCTAATTATAAAAAACACTATTCCTTAGTTTTGATTGTCTGGTCCTTTATTTCTTTATAAACATGATCAGAGGGACTATCATTCAAGTTTGATGTCCTTGTTGGAATTGACTCAGCAAAGAAGATGCTTGTCTTGTTTAAGTGTGTGCATTAATTAGTATCACATAGTATAGCCTATTGTTGATGGATTTAAATTTAAATTTAGAAGTAATAACCATCCAAAAACTGATTCACATTTTTCAATTCAAAGCAGAGAAATAATGACAGGCCAGCAGAAAGTTTTCAACCTCGTGGCGCAAATGGTGGGTCTAATCCATCTCCAACATTGCTGTTTGCTTCAAAGGTTGACGAGAAAAACATCACCATCTCCCCAACAGCTCATGGGGGTATCCATAATGTCGAATCTAGCTTGAGCACAACAACTGCCTTGAAGACAATAGATCATCCGTCTGGAATAACAAACAAGGCTTTTCCAAGTCCTATTTCTTCCCAACCAAATTTCTTAACTTCAACCCAAATCGGAGGTTTAGGTGGAGCAGTGTCTCAGCTCAGACGTAGATTAGCATCTGATGCAGAGAACACCAATTATCAACCTTCAGTAGAATCTCAGACTATGACTTCAACCAGTGAAAAGCTGAAAGAGAAAGAGCTCACCATTGAAGGAGGTGCCATTAGCATATCAAGTGTGTACTCGCAAGGGTGAGTGTTTATCTTATAGTATTCATTTGATTAGTGTATAAATTAGAAGACAGTTTCTTTCCTTTATACTATTTTGAAGTTGTGTTGGACAATATGGATTCATCCCCTAGTGAGCAATTGTGGATAGAAATTGGAGATGTGGCAAGTGATTGTGGAAGACATATTCCATCCACAATCGCCTAATAATTCAATATCATCCCTGCTAGTGTATTTAATATTTATATATTCACCCTGCCATGAGGGTTAAAAAACTGTTTGCTGCATACTCATTGAATTCTGTTCTGCAGCCTAAACTTGGACTTAATTCACTGCCTTTCTCTGAATAGATGTGCACTTGTGCAATTCATGTTGCTGTAACTGCAATACTGTGAAAGTCTATAATTTTGATTTGCTTCTTAATAACTGTATTCATTCTTACCTCTTTATATTATAGTTTACATTTCTTCTGCTAAGATTGTTTGTAGTGCTGCCCTGTTCCATTCAAACAATTTATTATACAATATTGACACTACTATAAATATTTCCACAATATATGGATCAACCTAGCATGTTTTTGGAAAACTTCTAAATTCACTAAACTTCAAAATTTCTTCTTTTGTGATTTTAGAGAACTACCGATTTTCTAATCTCGAAATGCTTGCAAATGATAAATGTTGTAATTAGGATGCCAAATTGGTTTTTGTTAGTATTTTCATTTTTTTTTATCTCAAAGTAATTGTGCTATACCTGGACAGGTTGTTGGATACACTTACACAAGCCTTGCAGAGTTCAGGAGTGGATTTATCACAGGCTAGCATTTCCGTGCAAATTGAACTTGGTAAACAAGCAAGCCTCAGACCAAACATACCAATGCCAATGTGTGTTTCCAAGGTATATTGGCTCAAATTTCCCTCTTGTATAGTCTTTTTATAATCATTGCTAGTTTCTAACATTACATCAAAGCTCCACATTTTGAAACCATGTATTATTACCTAATCTGTCAATCATTTTCCACTAGGATGATGAGGATCCTTGTAAGAATCAAAGGAAGATGCGCTCTGGCTCTAGAGTCACTGGCTCTGAGAAGTCTGATCAAGCACTAAAGAAGCTGAAAATGTGCAGAAGTTAATTCAACCGTTACATTCATTCTTTCCTTAATAATTTTAATCAATTATTTGGGGTAACTTTTTAAAATTAATTTTTGGAAGGGGTATTTATTTCCTGTGCTGGATTATTATCCAGCATGGATGAGATTGACTGTACATGTAGTGTCTTAGTTTGTTGGGATCCTTAGGCTCCCCCCAACAAAATAATATGCATCATTTTAGTTTCTAAATATATATAATTATAGAGGCTTCCCATACTGATACAAGCAGTTTTTGATTCATAGCTTCCATTGTTGTAAATTAGTAAACTCTTGGTCTTTTATTTGCTGCATATTTTTTTAACATTGATTTTGGTGGTCTTGTGTATTATGCTTGAATTAGACCCTTTCCGTAGCTCATTATTTATAGCCTCACACCTCCATTGTGATAGCTAATAAAAATTGTACCTATTGAGATACCTTTCATGATTTGTTTTACTTGACCTTTTCTTGGATTGCTTCTATCAATTCTCTCCTTTTGTTGAACATCATATTAGTGAAATGAATCATATAGTATAATGAGTCAAATAGTTGAAAGGGGCAATATAGGAAATGTGAATGTGATGTCATAATCATTTTTTCTACCTATATTCTCCTTCTCTAGATTCTCGCTAATTCTTCCTTCTTATTGTAGTCATTCAAGCTTATACATTAACTATGAAACTTATTTTACTTCATCAATTCAATAAAACAGTTTAAGGATTCTACTTCATTTTAAGGTTTTACATATAGCTAATGGTTTAAGGTTGTGAAATTGTGATATTAATCCTATTATATGTTTGTTTTTAGCCCAATTGATGATCTCCATGCTCTCCTCGTATCCCAACACTTTTGATATAAAATTTATCCTATATAACATTATTTGTTTTTGCAAAATGTTGTTTTTTTCAAGTTATTTTAATGAATTCTTCCTAAGTTCTTTTAAACACATTTCAATCTAGGAGGTAAAATGTCACGGGATCGTCACTAAAAACTAAAGAACTTCACGTAGTTTTCCACTTCATTAATATGAAATTTAAGATAAGGTAAGAGCAACGATTTGTTAAAAACAAAGATTGTGGCTTGCCATCCATTAAGATTAGAATTTTAATCTGTGATCAATGATCAATCACTTTAAGCTGAAGCATTTGACACACAACAGCTGTCTTAGTTGATTAATTAATTAGTATTTTGCTTGATTATTGCTCTCGTGAAGTGGTGTTAATTTGAGAAAGAACATTGTGGCCAATCCTGACATGACGGAAAGCAACATCCATTATTTATGTAAACCACGTGTCTTCAAGGAAATCAAATATTTGCTTATGAAGTTCACGTATTAGTGTTACCAGTACCACTGTCAGCATTGGTGAGTGACCACCAGTGACTACAGACACTACTCAATGTTTAGGTGTTTGAATGGTACTCCTAAACAATAATAACATTAATATTAGTATATACTAGTGGAAACTTTCTCACTGTTGGGGTTTCTCGGATCATTCAAAGTATATAGTAATTTAAAAATTAGAAGCTAGAAAAGTTCGTGAGAATTTCCTTGGGATGCACTTCACATTCAATTTCCCAATAATAATGTTTTCTTATTTTCTAACTCGAGTATATATTATTTGTGCAAGAAGTTGCTCTCTATTCTAATTGTGTTTGGTGTGACAAAACAGTTTTTCAAAGCACTCAAACTCCAAGAGGAGACTTCCTAAATATGTTACCTTCAACTTAGTATAATATAAATCCTTATTTAGCAAGTCACCGATAGGATTCACAGTTTCAAAAATATGCTGTTTGATGAAAATTTCTGTCTGCCACATTCTTATGTCAACAAAATATGAATTGAATATGGTGATCCACTACTTCTGCTGCTTCATACAAAAAGGTAGATATATAATAACATCATTATTACAACGCACTAGTTCTGCACGATAATGCCCATACCCTCGACAACGAAAATGACTTAATTGCGGTGGCTGTCAAATATTATTTTGATTATACAATTCTTTTTTCCTCATTTTGCTTATGCAACTTCAGTAACGGAATCAGGAAGTATTGTCAAGAGGAGCTAAAATTTAACAAATGGTAAGCATCTACGTGCGATTAAATGCACACAGTCCATGTTTCTATGTATTGGGATGCATGCTAGTTTTTTGAGTACCTTAGATAAGAAGGAAAATGATAAAACCGACAAAAAAAGTCTTCAAAGTTGGCAGTACTAAAATTTGCTGGAGATAGGCAAAGGAACAAAAACTTTGAGAAAATCTTCTTCATGCTATGAGCTACAAATAATACCAAATCTCATAGAATGCATGACATGTTGCATAGTAGTAATAATACATACAAACCGGAACATCATTCATATATTGTTGTCCAAAACAATCACAATCTTGGCAAGGCAAGACGTCAAACGGGGCTATAAAACTTATTCACCCAACAACCACTTAACTCAAATAATTTCATCATTAATAGAATAAGCCAAAAATCAGACGGACCACATTTGTCTGGTTGCTTTTTTTGGATGCGTTTGTTACTTACTACCTGTCTCTGTTTGGGAACATAAGCCTTAAAGAATGGAAGCCTACTTTACCACCAACCTAGCTTGTAAGCTTACAAGACATCAACATGCGAACATAACTTGTGAAAATATAACTAGACTTAATGATTCAATTTGAAATTTCTAAATCATAGAGGTGACCTATTCAACTCCAAAGAATTGACTAGTTGGTGTGAACTGATTGAGAACCAATAAAATGATTTGTTAACATTAAACAAATAAACTAAAATAATATCTTATCTATAGTATTTGTCATAACTGATAAGGAGACAAATTCCTTTCTGATTGCGTTTTTTGGTTTTGACCTATAATTGCTCTTGAACTACCGTAGGTTGATAAAAATGTTTACATTTCGCAATTAGGATTTGTCTAGGATTAAATAGGCACCTCTTATGGTTGAGATATGAACCACATTTTTTTTTTTTTTTGTCAGGTAGCCTAGTGGCTAGAATTCATCTTATAAGGTAAATAAGTGGAGTGTCCGGGGTTCGAACTCCGGCCTCTGCATATAATAATGCATTGTCCCACCAACTGAGCTATGCTCACGGGACTGAACCACATTTTTTAATCACTAGATAAATGAAAACAAAGTTGATAGCTGAAATTAATTAAGAATAATTATATCGAGGATATTTTAAAAATTTGCAAAGTAATCCCTAATACTTAAGAAGTTATTTTGCTAAATCATCCCACCTATCATTCCCAAAACAATAAAATTTGGAGGTGTTGCAATAATGCAGGAACAATCAACTTTTTTACTATATGATCTCAAAAATCACAATGACAAAAGTGTACACAAAAAAAAAGGTAAAAAATTCTATATCTTTATGTATAAAGAAAAAAAAATAATACCAGTGGTTTAAGCTTCCACAAACTGCAGATCCAGTAATCCAAATTTGTATATGAATATGAATTCCTCCGCGTACAATGATGTTTAAACTGCACTCACCCTGCAATGTCAGGGTGGCTACTATACAAGAATGTGATGGATTATTGCATATATTTATTATATAGATAAAAATATAAAGTATCCCCAGGCTGCTTTGCTTGATTAGAATTTTTGGGAAGGCTATCCCACTCCACCTTCTTTTCTCTATGTCTGCCTCTTTTCTTGATACAAAAAAGCCGTTGTGTTTGTTAAAACTGAATAGAGAGCTAATTCAATATATCTGTGGTAGAAAACCAAGTGTACCAGGAGATGGTACATGTAAAATTCCATTATTTTTCCAAACACATTTGTCACGTGCTACTCGACATATCATTTGATGGTTCTAAACATTCCTCTGGGTTGGAATAGAAATAATCCTCTTCTTTGGGCTTGTCAGGAATTACCAACCTTTTACTAGTGTTACCCATGCGATGAGCGTGTGATTCCTTCACGGCTGATGAAAATTGGTCCCAGTTCAGTACACCATTATTGTACTGATCTATTAAATCAACCAAGAGCTTTCGGTCCAATAAAATCGTCTTCTTGAACCCAAGATATCTGTACAAGCAATGGAGGATTGTCAATTCACTTGGCTAAGACCAACTAATAACATTATAACAGTAAGATCTGAAAACGAAAAAACTGCAAGTTGGTCTCTCAGAAGATGTGATTACAAAATAGGTCTGGTAAGAAGAAAAACAATTTTTAGTTTTTCAACGAAACATATACATTTACTTTGCAAGCATGAATGTTTCCAAAGATACATAAAAAACCGGTTTATTAAGATATTGATACTTCAGTAAAACTCAAATTTTGTTTATCTGAAGAGGTTTTAATGGAAAGTATCTTAAGCACACAAACCACAAATTTTACTGGCTGAACTGTACCTGCGGTGGCCTGCAACTACTTTGGCCATATTTCCATCATATGTGGGAACAAAAATATCACTCTCTAACGACACAAGATAATCCAATGCTGCCATCTGAGATGAATGATTTTGGAAGAAACGAAGATCGGATGGCTCCAACAGTGTTTCCTTCCTGACCTGTTTCAACAACAAAGCGGAAAGGCAAACAATAAGAACATGAAACAATAACATACGCAATTACCATGCAGCCTTTAGTTTAGCTAGAAAGTTTACCAATTTTGGGTACTCCTTTGAAAGACTTGTCCGTCTTCTTTCTCCACCATATATTTCACCGGCTGCAATGTAGATTTGAATGTTACGATCAATGTCAAGAGCCCTTAGCGTAAGGGCAGTCTCCTCGGGTGTTAGAGGACATAAACCATCTCTTCTTTTCAAGTCAGAATTAATTATTTTCTCTTTCCACCAAGGATAGGCATATCTGCCAAGCACAAAAAATTGAAATTTGATGAGGATTTATATCATGTCTCGTTGCAACATCCACGGTGATAGAAAAAATAATAATTGGACTTTTGGAACAGGTGAATTATGCAGTTTAATTATCACCTCATTCTTGTCAACTCTTCCACCTCATCACTGTTACAACCTTGAGTACAGCCAGAAAATGCTAACATGTCCATCTCATACCTAAGATGAAGGACCAGAAATGGACCGTTTTTCCTTAGAAGCTTGATCACCTTTCTGCCCAACTCCTCTATCTGAGAAGTGAATCTCAGAGCACCAAAATTAACTCTGCATCGCAGCTTCTGAATCTCTAGAGGTTGACCGTTATTGGCCAACCGAGCATCCGTTCTATTTAAATGGACAACTTTGTACTTTTGTATCAAGGGTAGAATCTACAAGAATAAATATGCCATTTGCTTTTAATTAGCAAAGGAGAAAAGGACAACATTGTAATCAAGATACATAGTGTAAAAGATACGATCACATTGGCTCGTGGATACTAAAAACTGACCTGGTTCTTATAGTAAGATATGTCGGACCAACTAACGGGTGGCATGCTGTAAAGGAAACCACGTTCCACTTTCAGCTTGAGTCTAGGAGGCAACTCTTTCAATATCCGCACCTCACCTCTCAAGGATGTGATAAAATGATCCACATCAAATATGTCTTGGAATTCACTGGAACATAAAAAACATTAAATGGTCAATGAGATGAGAGGGAAGAACACCTTCAACTCAAACAACATTGATAAGGTTTTCATTTGTCAATAAAACAAACAGCAAATGGAGTGAGAGACTCACCTAGGATCAGCCCAAAAGGATGTTTTATCAAGTTCAGGGACTACAAGCGTGACATTTAAATATCTGGCAATGGCAACCATGTCACATATCTGCACAGTTGAATTAAATAATCAGAAACACAAACGGAAACAATACAGGATAACTTAGTTGGACAATTACACACACAAATGGAGAACATAATCATGAGTTAGACATCTAACAATTCATTTAGTCCTCGAAATTGTAGTGTTAGACAATTCAGTATCTGGATAAATACTAGGGTCCTCAAAATTGCTTGATCACATTAGCCACTTTGAGGTGATCTCAACGGACTAACTTGATCAAGGATCAAGGAGGAATTATAATTTCAGATCAAATTAGCTAAAATCGTGATTCAATCACTAAAAAAAACCACATTGCACAAACCACTCACCGCTGCTCTCATTTGATTCAATCCTCCGTTGCACGAAACCATCAAGTATCCATTGTTTTTATAAACTCCTGAATTAAAACAAAACCAAAAAAAATGAATAATCATAAATCATAATTAAACAAGGTAACAACACAGATTAATGAAACAAGGAAATATAAACAAGTGCATGAAATACTCTAAAAGTAGCCAGCATCATAAGTAAACAACAATAAAACAAATTAGGAAAGTAAAAAAGGTACTAACTCTTGGGAGGAAGAATTGGTGGACGCAGAAACTGAACATTATTATTATTACTATCCAACGCTCTAGAATTTGAAGCAGAAGAATCCACATGAGTAAAACACGAAGGCCAACCTTTAAGAACTCGAGGACCCCACAAATCACCTATAGCTGTTAATTGAACTATACAAGTCCATAATATCACCGTTGTAGTTGCACGTATCATCCATAGTTTCATTCTACCTCTTCCCGAACCTAAACCCGAACCAGAACCCGAGCCTGAACCTGAACCAATTTTCTCTTTTTCTACCTTCAAACCACCCATCCAACCCAAATCTTGCCACTTGTAGTTATTGCTGTTACTCTCTTGTTTACACATCTTAATCTTACTTACTCAATTTTTTCATACCATAGACCCTATAAATGTAGATTTAATTAAAGAAATCTTCAAGATCCGTTGTTCAACGAAACGAGGCCGGATCGAAATTATCTTCACCAATGCAGACACGGAATACAGTATGAAATTCGGTTCAGGAAATTTGGCAGAAGTGAAACCGCAGCAACTAAAAATTAACCGCGCGGTTAATTTATTGATTGAGGAGGGAAATGTTGTTGAATTTGAGGAAATGAAGGTGAAGTGTGAGAGAAAATGGAAGTTGCTCCGGCGAAAAAGTGGTGGCCGGAGAGTGAAGAAAGAAGAAAAAAGAATGAATGAATATTATAGCCGGTAGTGAGGAAAGAGAGAATAAAATGCTAAGAAAGACATTCGCGCAGTTGACACATGCTCCTACACCTATACCTACAACCTTGCTAACCTAACCATGGTTAACTTCTTTGGATTGCTTCCCCTTAACTCGTTCTATAGTGTAGCACTATTATTTTATGATGATGGTCCTATGTATGTACTATAGTATATAAACCACATGTATATATACTACAATACTTTTTGTACACTTTATGATACAAATAAATAAATAAATTGATATGTTAACTAAAGAATATTGAAAATTTGAGTTGTGTATTCCAACTACAAAGTTTCACACATTGTCTTCATCAATTTATTATCATCATCATCGTTAAATATATTTTTAACTCTTATAAAATTATGATCTTTTAAGTTTAATCCCACAAACAAATATTATTCAACTTTAATCATTATTTACATTTTATAAAAACAATTTTGAGGATTAAAAATATTCATCTTATTTTAAAGTTTTCAAAATATAAACTATTCTTATCAAATGTAATATTATATAGGGACTAAAATTACAATTTAATAGGATTAAGTTTGAAAGTTCATGCTGCTTATATTCATTTTTTTCTTTCAATATGAAACTTATAACCCACCCTCATTAACCATGATAAAGCAAACTAACAAGTTCTCAAACTAATGGTGAATATTCAAAGGTTCTTCAACAAGTGAACAACATAAAGAAAACTTGGGAAACAATTAACACATAGAAGGCCTAAAGGCCAAGGTAAGAGCAAGCCCTAATAAGGGGCATGAATTCCATAAGAGCATCCACGATAAAGATATATATTTTTTGTACTTAAATGAGTCTTACGTGTATACATCACTCATTTATAATTTTCTAATAGTAGTACTAAGCACTCAATTTCTCCAACCCATCATCTCACACAAAAATTTTAAATGGGACTCACTAATCAACTATCAATAACTTTTTTTTTTTGAAGAAGCTAAAATGAGATATATTACTGAAAGCCTGAAGATTTCAGCACAAGGAGTGCCGAAAACCCAGCTGAAAGAGTATCAAATACAATACAACAATAAAAACGGGGAACAAAAACAGGAAAACTAAAAAAGAGAACTACCCTGTTACAAAATAATTCCCAAACAAGGTAAAGGGTTTAACCACCAAGAATGGTAGGAGAAAACAAAACTAGGACGATTTGCTTTCAGCCACCAGTAAGATTGAAGTTTAACTCTATCTAGCAATTGATTAATCGAAGCTTCTGTCTGGTAAAAAACACGAGCATTCCTTTCGAGCCAAATCACCCACACACAAGATAACCATATAAGCTGAAAAGCGGAGCAATTGTTTTTTGAAAAGCCTCCTAAGGTGCCAAATTGATATAGATGGTCTGGCACATGTTCAGGAAACACTATGTGGT
>Ga0315914_1000221_pt1 | contig 60852 bp, 33 predicted proteins | sample MpolenodulesMG_FD_203920 | JGI IMG/M metagenome (GOLD analysis project Ga0315914, IMG submission 203920) | Medicago polymorpha root nodule microbial communities from Los Angeles, California, United States - elongated nodules | ecosystem: Host-associated > Plants > Roots > Nodule | place: USA...
CATTTTAGTAAATACTGACATAGAAAATAATCAAAATACTGATAATAATAATAATAATAATTGAAATAAGCGATAATGATCGTTATCAACTCACAGTTATGGCGAATCAACCAAATTTGCTCTGTCAGAACTCCCGAAGCAGCAATGAAAGCAACTACTATCAGCTCTAGTGTTTGTTGAGAAATCAAAACAGTTTTGTTGGTGTCTAGAGATGAACAAAGAACACTGATTCTGCAGAAAATACAACAACACTTCCCTTCTCGTAAACCCTTCAAAAAGCACGACTTTTGGTCTCTAAACCCCTGTTCTAGCTTCAACATTCAAGTATTGACCTTTCTCTAGCTTCCTTCAATTTTATAGCTTCCAATTCAACTCCTAAGCATGATATGGGAGGACTCAATTTAGACCCCAAAGACAGAAACGAAATTGAGGTTGGCTTGTGTATTTACCAAAGAAACTCAGTTAGCAACTTTCAAAAGATGAGTATTCTTCTCCCTTTCTAGAGCACTAATCCTAACTCAAAATTTATACCCTAGAGCACTTGTAGAATTTGGGGATAACTTTGCTTGAATATAAAATTTTTCTCATGAGGGTTTGATTTCTAAAAAAGAATTTGATGATTCAAAGAAAAGAAGAGGAAAAATGGAAGAAGGGTGTAGAAGAGTGTAGAAACTGAGAGGGAGAGAACATAGAAGTGGTAGAGTGAAATGGGTTAGAAGAAAGAAAAAAAAATGAGTGGAAAAAAAGTAGCCACGTGTGTATTGGTTAGTTGAGATTTTTTTTTATTATTTTCTTTTTCTTTATTTTAATAATAATTGAATTGGTGTGTTACACTATTCCTCTAAAGTTTATCATGGTCTATTGATAAGTCGTAATTTAGATGATTTTTAATTGTTTATTTTAATAGAATTCTGTTTGTTTAAGTTTTTTTTTAGAACTATTTTACTGCAAATTTGTTCGTTTTATCTTTAGGATCACAAATGATGGATGATCAAGTCTTTGAGCAAAACAATGGATTAAGATGCATGATTAAAGCTTGTTTTAGAAGAAAGTTAAAAAGAGGGAAATTCTATCACTGATTTGGTGCATATTTATGTGCTGATTTTATGCATATTTATGTGCTGATTCAATGCAAATTTATGTTTCGATTTGAGCTGTTTTTATGACCGATTTTAGTGCCTTATAATGTGGAACTATTTCCTTTTCTAGAGGTTGGCTTTTGCTATATATAGAGAGAGAACAATCAGACTTGCAAATCATCTTTGAATCTTGGAATATTTGTGACAGTTGTTTTCCATTGAATCAAATTGATCAAAGCTTTAATTTCTTGTTCTTTATTTCCTTGTTCTTTACAATTCCCCACTTTTACATTCAGCAATCTACTTCCATGTCTTTCTATTCCGTCAATTTAATTTCTTCATCTACCATGACCATGAGTGAGTAGACCTCTAGGTCTTGGGATTGTTGGATGAGTCTAATGACTTAATTCCTATCAAACCAAGCCTAGAACCCTAATCTTATTTAAATCTATTTTCTAATCTAATTTCATTGTTTTCAAACTCAGTAACAAGTATTAAACGAAGGACCGAAAGGTGAAGTTTAATAGTTGTTACTTCATCATCTCAAATATCAAACGAAGGATCGAAAGATGAAGTTTGATATTGGAACAAATGAAATTAGACAAGACGACACAACTTGATGGGAACACCCCAAATGAATAGTTTTGTGAAGTATTGAGGCAATAAGTTTCGCTCTTAAAGGGTTTGAATAACAATAAACCATGAGAATAGGCGGGATTGTTATTTGAAAATGCTCATGGATTCTGAAAGGAACCATGAAATACATTAGAGAAACTTGTCTTTAGAAACGGATTTAATTTAAGAGGAAAATATAGGTTTGGATTGTGAGTAATTTGTCATTATGAAGAACCAATAATCCCGAGAAGCTTTTTATTATCTTAATTTTATATCGACCAATCTGTCAAATTTGCTAAACTTCTAAACCTTGAACTTTTCAGCTAATCACAATTAGAAAGAAAATCAGTAATTACAATAACTCCCTGTGGAACGATATTTTACTACTTTGATAGAACCGTGCACTTGCGAATTTCACACATCATCTATGTCTAATTAATTTAACCAATGTTAACTTTATCTCTATCATGCATACTCTATCTCAATCAAATTAGGAAAAAGTAACATCAGTGTCGACGAGTTCTCCATTTAATCTCTTCTTCATTTCTTCCATTTGGAGAGATATAGACACAAAAAATCTTAAAAATAATTAATGATGGTAGGACCTATTTAATGATAGGACCCTCAACATATTTTTTGTATTTATCTCTTTCCTAATTGTAATCTCCATTTATTAAAATAAATGGAGAGGATCTCAACCTAGTGTCAACTTATAGTCATCTACTCCCTCCGCTTCATAATGAGTGTCGTTTTAGGTGTTGGCACACGGATTAAGAAATGGAATGAAATAATCATTGGACATAATACTTTTACTAAACTGCCCCTACTTTATAAGAAAAAGACAAACTGAAAGCTGCATTGAAAATTGTGTGGGAGAAAAGTTGGAGTATTTATTGAGGGTAAAGTTAGAAGAAAAAAAGTTAAAGTTGTATTGAAAATGTAAAGTGACATTCATTTTGAAACAATTTTTTTTTTGCTAAAGTGACACTCAGTTTAAAACTGAGGGAGTAAAACGTTAGAAACTTCATGAACAATTTCGGCTTATGTAGGTTGGTGCATAAGTTTCTTTCAAAGCATTGGTGATTTCCTTCGAACCAGAGAAAGCATAAAATCATGTGGGAAAGTGACATTACCAGCTCTATCGACGTCAATCCATAAATCATTAAAACGCTGTCAAATTTCAACATCAAAGTAAGCATCAGAGCCGGCAACGACAACATTCTGAGTCTAGCATCAAATCCAAGCTCAGAAACTCAATGAGTTCACTCAAACGTATTACCATACACATACTGGGCTCTGTCTACCGTGAGAGACCTTTGTAGGTCTCCTACGGTGCGCAAGATAAGTAAAAAAACATTGGCCATTGGATAATGAAGCCTTACAGATCTTATCATGTACCGACTGTATCTATCCATCTTCCTTTCCATATTCTCTCTCCCCCTCAATGCAGATCTGAAGCTATGAGATGCACAATACCGAACCACCACAGCAAACTTATCAGGATTTGGGCAAGAACAGCTACTATTCATTGTTACAATGTTTTGATTCTTTCATCTCATTTATTCAGATTCACTCTTTTAAAAGAAAGTCTTGTTACAAGTCTAGATTTCTCAAAAATTTAGAGAAAATTCTCTAACTAACCTCTTCCATTTTTCATCCAATATTATTTATAAACCATGAAATCAAAATCAATTAAATATCCTTCATCAGATTCAGTGCCTCTATTCAAGATCTGAGCATTACTTTTTTGACAGAAACGTGAACAATTAATTAAGAGTAGAATGGTGAAGGAAAAAATGGATGTTTACATAGCTGGAAAAACTGCATCAAATTTGTTGATGTTATGTAAATGGGTGAAGAATTCGTGTTATATGAATCGAAAATGGGTTTAGCTTCTTATTAATTATGTCATGTGTTCTTCTCTGCTATGAATTCAATTTCTTTTTAGGGGTCTGCTAAACTGTTATGGATTTATCTTCTTGGTTCCTTTTTTCCAATGGCATGAATAGAATTTGAGAATGGGTTTAGTTTGTTATATGAATTGAAAATTGAAAATTTAAACCAAACTTGTTGCACGTTTGTGGAGTAATTGAAACCATGTCGCTGTAGATTTGGATGATTGAAATTGGTTTATTGCTGTTTTGCATCAAAAAGTGTTGATTTTACAAGGAATAAGTGAACACCGACTGAAATAGCCAGAAGAAGAATGAATAGAGAGGAGATTCGAGAAGTCCGGTGTGATGGGTGTTTGTCATTGATGAAAGAAAAATAATCAAGTGTATTTAGTTTACAGTGTATTTGATCAATCCAACGGTTTTGAAAGGTCATGCACCTGTAGGAGACCTATTAAGATCCCCCACCCTAGACAGAGCCCACATACTGCCCTAAAAGCAACAGTTCACTATGATCAACGCTAGTAACAAAGTCATGACTTTCGTCGACCATGGTCCAATATCACAACTTGCCTGATGATTCAAAAGGTCCTCAATTTGGTGGTCTCACTCGGTGGCAAGCCCAAGGTATTCACGGTTCATTCCATGGTCATGTTTACCCAGCATGGCAAACATGATCAAAAGGAAACTTTCGTTATGTAAAAAACAATGATTCAAATCGTTGGGCATACACACTACACATTTGGTTTTAAGATCATGTGAAAATGAGAAATGGTTGAGTTGCTGCTGCAGACAGCGAAGAGAGATTGGAAGTGGAGAGAGCTGTTATGTGTGGATGGACTATCATAAAATTTGGGTAATGGTTAAAGTTATAACAAGTATAAGATGGACCAATACATGTCCAGGCTATACAGACCCGTAGAACATAAATAAAAACACAATTTTATATAAACAACAAAATTACATTATCATATGTACAAATTTAAATCACTTTTCCTCATTGAAGAAGAGATGCATCTAAATGACTTCCTTGAAACATATTATCATCGATAAATCACAACTTCTTTAAATGAGTGTGAATTTCATCCAAACAAATACCTTTAAATTCATATATATATTTTGTATCAAGTCAATTGATGTTGGAATACATTTTGAAACCAAGATTTCATGTGTTTAAAGTTGTATTTTGGAGGATTTAGAGTGAAGAAGAAAAAGCTTGCGATAATAGTATCTGATTCTGGCAACATGCATATCAAAGTCACATAATTCGTATTTCACTTAGGTACGTGGTACGGATTCGAATACACGGTACGCAACCTTCAAAGAATTGGGTATGTGGGGTATACATAGTCGTTATGCAATTTTGGTTCGCGGTACATGCTAGTATATTAATTACGTTATAACAAATAATAATTAAATAAACAAAAATGATTAATTTCATAATTAAAATTCAACTTTGATAAACATAATTAGATAAAAACATAAACAAAAAGCTTAACTATCATTTCTTCTTCTCTTTTTCTCTTGGTAAAACGATTTGTCATTGAACATAATTCTATGGCAACACAAAGCTCAATTATTATTTCTTCTTCTCTTGGTAACAACAACTCTCATCATTGTATTTCCTCCATCAATTTCATTGGATAATTCTGAGCTCATATGTTCGAACCTAGAAGGTTCTTTCAAAAAAGTGTTATCATGATCCATATCCCATTTTTTGAAAGGGTCATTCCTGTAACTATCAGAAAAGCATGATTGTAGGCGGATATTGGAGTGAATAAACACCAATTTGTCAGCTCTTGCACAATTAAGTCGATTCCTCTTTACACTGTGAATATATGAGTAAGTGCTCCAAGATCTTTCAGCAGTATAGAACTACTGATCGGCTGAGAAAACACTTTCTTTGCCACCTCTGCTAATGTAGGAGTTTCCGATCCATATGTGGACCACCAATCAATAGCATCCATGGTTACGACATCTAATTGAGCAGCAGGCATCACATATATATCCCTTTTTTTGTGTGAAATGTGGCAAATTGATCACGCAAAAGCTCTTGTGCGGTTGAACTTTCAGATATTTTTTCAAAAGCTTGCATTACTGTAGTCACTACTACTTTATCTTGGTTTGGAGCCTTCCTAGCTATACCTCCAGGAGCTGATGTTGCAAGGTAACGAGTATTGTAGAACCGTGGAGTCAGCGCTAAACCAAGACAATGAATAGTATAGTTCATTTTAGTCCACCTTGTAGTAATAATCTCCTCCACTTGAGAGTAACAACTTTCATACCTATTTCTTTTCATAATCTCTTGTATTTCCCCAACATAATGTCCATCTTCTCATAAAACTCACCCATTTTTGGACCTTCACCATCAACAAATTTAATCAAAAGAAAAATTGGTTTCGTTATCTTCGCAACATTTTCAACTTCTTCCCAACAAGTATATAACCTTTTAGGTGGGCCAGGCCAATGAGATGCTTCACTCATGCCAAGTGGATATATAACCTTAGACCATCCACAATAGAAATGTGTTATCTCTACAAGTATCGATACCTTATAGGTACCCCATTATGGAGACATCTAAAAGGATATATGTTAAGAAGAAAAGTGTCTCATGTAAAAGTTGTCAAAACGGGCTACCCGACCCGTTTAGGGTCAGCCCTAACGGGCTTCGATCATTATTGTTTAACTTTAAGACATATCTTTCCCTCAAAAAAAAAAAAATTTAGAATTCAGCTCTTCTCCCAATACAAAACACTCGCGCCCAACTGAATTGCCAAAATTACCCCCTGCGTGAGTTAAGTGACGCTACCCCCTGCGTGAGTTAAGTGACGCTGAGGAACAACAACATGAGTTTGGTTATCTTCTTCTCTCTCTCCTTCCAATTTCATTCAATCCTTTTCTTCTTCCTTCTCTCTCACTACCATTTTCCTCTCTTCTTCTTCTTTCTTTACGTTGTCTTCTTCTAACCCAGCGTCTTCTTCTTCCTGTATCAAATTAATTGTGATTTTTATTTGTTTTAAAATCTGATTGCTTATTCAACGTGTTTTTCTTTATGCGGTTGAGGTATATCAGGCACAAAATATATTTAGAATTTATTTCAAACTTTAAAATCGATGAAATGAAACAGAAAAGTTGTTCTTAATGTAATCGTATATTCAGTTTTGATTACAGTCCCTTTTTACGCGAATTATATGTGCCAATTATTGAATAAATCATTTGACCTTTTGATTTTGATTTGTGAAATTGATTCAAAAGAGATCTTACCGTCTAATGAGATTTGACAGCAAGCAACAATTGTCAAATAATTGATAAGGTTGTTTGCGATTCAAAATAATAGGCAAAGATGTAATGAAAGAATGAAGAAGAAGAAGAGGAGAAGGAAAATGGTAGAGATAACATGCGTGAGTTATAACATGCGTGAGTTAAGTTACGCTCGGTTATAACCTGTGTGAGTTAAGTCACGCTGCATGAGTTAACTCACGTAGGGGTATTTTTGAAAATTCAGTTAGGCGCGAGCAAATTGTGTTGGGAGAAATGCATAATTCAAAAATTTATTACATATCAATACCTTCTTTTTTTTTTGGTACAAGAAGAGGGTTGAGCCCAAGAAAAAAAAACTAAGCGATTAAATGAACATTTCGAGGCATGCAAGCGCCAGAAATGTCATCAAAAAGGAGACATCGAAGCTCTCTAGGAGGAGTCTCAATAACATGTAAATCAAAGGAGTCTAAAGATAGACTAAAATTTGCTAGCCAATCCGCCGATTTGTTTCCTTCACGCCACATATGGTTGATTTGAACTTGCCAACTCATGTTTTTTAGATCACGAATGCGCCGAATCAAGGTAGGAACATTCCCGTTGATGTTACATTTCTCAGTTCCCATATCGACCAAAACTTTGGAGTCACTCTCCACTTGAAGGTGTGTGATCCCCTGTCTTCGAGCCATATCCATACCAATATACATGCCCCACATCTCTGCATGTAGTGCGTCACATGATCCTATCTTACAAGCATAACTATTCAAACAATTTCCAATGCTATCACGAAGAAGTCCGCCACATCCCGAAAGACTACTTTAGCTTTTATGCGCGCCCTCACAGTGAGTTTAACCCAACCCTCCTGGGGTGTCTTCTAACCAATGAAAATAGTGTCAGTGCGTTGAGGCCATCCAGATATTTGTGTTTGTTTGCAGTTATGAATCTCCGTAGCCATCTTGAGAATCACATCAATTGGATTGAAAGGGCGATGGAACTCCTCTTCAAAAATGCTCTTATTCATCCACATCCACAAGTGCCAACATGTTACCATAAATATAGTTTGCCACTCAATCTTGTGTGATCCCATCTTGTTGTTGTTGAGATTGTCAAAGATCCAATCCCTGCAATTCAAAGAAAAGAAATTAGTCATGTGATTAGAAGATACTAACCTAAGCCAAACTCGGATTGATTGCACACAATCTCTCAGAGCATGGATGATTGTTTCATCTCCATTTCCACAGGTTGGACACAAATGGGATATTCCACTTCCCCATATACTTCTGCAATAATTCGTTAAAAGGCGCTCATGAGCAGCAATCCACATGAAAGTTTGAATTCTGTGAGGTCCTTTCCAACTCCACAATCTCTTCCAATTTCCTTCAATAGAACAGTATCTCTCTCGTTGCAGGTTATAAGCACTTTGTATAGTAAAATGACGGGTATTTGTTCCAGTCCTACCAATGGAGTCCGACCCATCTGTTTCTTTAAGAGCTGGGATAGCCACCAGTTGATTGACAGTAATGTAGGGAAGATTAGTGGTGAGAAAATTTAAGTCCCATTCGTCTGTCTCTATTATAGTGTCCTTCAAAGTAAGCGTCGTATCAATGGTTTGCTGAGTACATATATTCATTAGAGAACAACCATCGGACATCCAATTATCAAGCCAAAAGTTTATTTTTTGACCATCTCCCAGCTACCAAACCGTATGTCTTTGGAATTGGTCCCAAATCCCTGCTAAGGCTTTCCATAAGGGGGAGTCATAAGGCTGAGAAGTAATAGTAACTCGAAGATCTTTATTTCTACCATACTTACTATAAAGGACCTTGCACCAAAGATCATCAGGTTTATTGATCATGTTCCACAACATTTTCATAAGGAAAGCTTCATTCATTTGTTTTTGGTTCCTAATACGAAGACCCCCATCACCTTTAGGCAAGCAACAAACTTCCCAGTTAATCAAATGAGGTTTTCGAATTTGATTTGTATCTCCCCATAAAAAGCTTCTTTGGATCTTCTCTATCTCATCACACAAAGTCCTTGGGAGTTTGGCATATTGCATGTGATAGTAAGGGATAGAGCTAAGAACAGACTTAGATAGAGTAAGTCTTCCGGCCAAGCTAAGACACTGATGTTTCCAGCCGCTCGATCTGCTTTGGATATACCCTTGAATAAAATGCAAAGTGAACAAAGAAAACGCGTACACAAAAATATATTTTAAGTTGTGATTGTTAAAGAATTATGGGTTAATATTGTTTTACCCGTGTAATATAGGTCATTTTCGGTTTTACCTTCTGTAAAATATATTTTTTTAGATTTCGTCCTTGTAATTTAAAGATTTTTGGTTTTGGACCTTCATGAACTTTGATTGTACAAAATCGAAGATATGGTAGGGGATAAAGCAAAATTTGCTCAAATTAACAGGGGTAAACCAAAATTTGCTCAAATTATAAGGGGGTAAACCTAAATTTGCTCAAATTACAGAGATTGAAATTTTCTATGAAGGTCCAAAACCAAAAAATCTTTAAATTACAAGGATGAAATTCAACAAAAATATTTTACGCAGGAAACCGGAAATGACGGTAAAACACTATTACCCCAAGAATTATTCGCTACCTAGAGTTTTGTCGGCTACCTTCGTTGACTCTCCTTCTTACAATCTTCCTTTCTTTCTCATAAAGCAATCCTCTCGGAATAGTGAGTGAGACCTTTGCTTTCATCAAGTGGCTTGTGCTGCAGCAAATAAATGTGAAGTGAGTGAGGTTAATAAGATTCAAGCTTAATACATCAGGTAACATTAACTAACTAATTCCATACTATCAACTTTTTCTTTTCTTCCCTTTTAAATTACTTATAATATGATTCATCATCAATTTTCAATTGATAACCAAGGTCTCACTTTTAACCCCATGCTTCACTCACAAATGTTTTTCTTCCATTATTATTTCGTTAATAATTATTATTTTTATTCTGTTGTTGTTGATAAGAGATCCTCAAAAGAGGCACATTAATGCTATTAAAGTGCATCAGCAACAGGCATAAACTCATGCTTAAATCTTTAAACAAAATAAGCGATTTCAGTTATTCACCAAACCAGAATTTATTATAGTTTCAATTATTTTGCGTGAATCTCCTTAGTCACTCCTTCCAATTTGGTTCTTTGGAAATTCATTTCTTAGTTTTGTACAGGATAAGATTATTATCCATCTCTCTAGCGAGGAGTGAGTTAATCTCACGTTACCGTTCTACTCTTGAACCTATGGCTTCTACTAGCAACAACTCCTCCTCTCGACGAATATATAAGTACGATGTTTTTCTGAGTTTCCGAGGCCCTGACACACGCAACAATTTCATCGATCATCTCTATCATCATCTCACCAAAAAAGGTATCTTCGTCTTCAAGGACGATAAAACTCTCCAGAAAGGAGAATCAATTTCGCCCCAGCTTCTACAAGCTATTCGAGATTCAAGAGTTTCGATTGTTGTCTTCTCAAAAAACTATTATAAGTCAAAGTGGTGTTTGGATGAAATGGCTGCTATTCATGAATGCCGCAGCAAATTGAATCGCACTGTTATTCCCGTTTTCTATAATGTTGAGCCATCTCATATTCGAACCAAGGCTCGGTATTTAGGGCTTTCTACAGATTCACCCTCTAAGAAGGGCAAATATGTCTGAAACAAGGCTGATCAATGGCGGAAAGCTATGGGGGAATTGTCCAATTTGGCTGGATTTGTTGTAAGAGATAAGTAAGTAAAAATTAATCCCTCTTCTCTAAGATTTTTATATAATTTGTTGTGAGAATAATAATGTGATGTTCTGTTTACTCTTTTTTTTTTGGGTCATAACTCATGCTTGTGCTCTAGTATTACCTAACTTGTCAGTTTACTAGCATCGGCACTTTGGATTGAAGATGTACCGTCTCTAGACACCAACACACTTGTACTCAATCAATTCATTTTTTCAATTTATTACTTTTTTTAAATAGTTGTTGCAACGACTGTTGGGCTCGTGTCGCAAACCTTGATCTTGAGGAGAATCACGATCAAATACAGGCTATGCGGCCTCAACAGCGGTCGTACTGTGATTTAAAACCCAACCCTTCCTATCCATGTGTGTCTATGTCATAGCTGGTCATATCAATGAAAAGCACCCCCCCACCCACCCACCAGAACAAGTTATACACAATCCATTAATGTATCCCTTGTAACCTAGCTGATAATGTAATTTAGTGTTCTTGTTTTTCCTCTTTCAGGCCAGAGTTTACAGAGATTGAAGAAATTGTTCGCGCAGTGATTAAAGCACTAGGTCATAAATTGTCAGGGTTTACCAATGATCTCGTTGGCATGCAACCTCGCATTGAAGAATTAGAAAAGTTTCTAAAATTGAGCTCAGAGGATGACGACTTTCGAGTTCTGGGCATTTGGGGGATGGGCGGTGTAGGAAAGACAACTCATGCTACTGTTTTGTATGACAAAATCTCTCGTCAATTTGATGCTTGTTCATTTATTCTCAACACAAACAAAATTTATATGGATGGTGGTGCTGTTGCTGTACAAAAAGAAATTCTGAGTCAAGCTCTAGATGAAAGAAATCTAGACTCATATGATGCTTGTGAAATTGCTGAGATTATGATAAATAGGCTTCACAGTGGTATTAAGGTGCTTGTAGTTCTTGATAACGTTGATCAATTAGAGCAATTGCAGGAATTGGCTATAAATCCTAAATTGCTTTGTCAAGGTAGCAGAATAATCATAACCACAAGGGATGTGCATGTTCTAAGAGTTTACGGGGCAGATACAGTACACGAAGTTCCAATGTTGAATAGTGATGATGCATGTGAACTTTTTCATAAAAAAGCCTTCAAAAGTGAAGATCAAAGCAGCAATTGTGTTGAGTTGATTCCAGAGGTACTAAAATATACTCAACATCTTCCATTAGCAATTAAAATAGTTGGTTCTTTCTTATGTACCCGAGATGCTACTCAGTGGAGAGATGCTTTGGATAGATTGAAGAAGAATCCTGATTGTAAAATTATGGATGTGCTTCAGATGAGTGTTGATGGACTACAACATGAGGAGAAGGAAATATTTCTGCACATTGCTTGTTTCTTTAAAGGGGAGAGGGAAGATTATGTAAAGCGAATTCTAGATGCTTGTGGATTACACCCTCACATTGGAATTCAAAGAATCCTTGAGAAATCACTCATTACCATTAAAAACGAGGAGATTCATATGCATGATATGTTACAAGAACTGGGGAAGAAAATTGTTCGGCACCAATTTCCCGAAGAGCCAGGATCGTGGAGTAGATTATGGCGATGCAATGATTTCTATCATGCATTGATGACAGAAACAGTAAGAAATTATATTTCCAAAACTAGAAGGTGCAGTTTATGCTTTTTTAGTGAATTTAACTTGTGTTAGGTTATGTGGGATAAATGATAATCATTGATTATTTCATGGGGCGTATGTTCTCTTTCTAATGTATTTTTTATGTTTAAGTTACTGTTTTTCTCGGTATAGATACACCAATTTCAGCTTTAATTCATTTAAAAATATTATTGTCGGTTTACATCCTTGAAACTTTTTAACAGTCTCTCTACTCACTTCTTTTAGGGTGATAAATGTGAGGGCTCAAATTTTTTTTTGAGCCAATGACTACTGTGTTTAGTTTGCACCGTCAAATTAAAGGGTTTAACTTGGACCGCTTTTTTTACCATTAGATTAAACCAACCCATCAAGATTTATCATGGTCTATCTACAGCAAATCTCTATCTCTCACAGTTTCATTGCTCACTCTCCCTCATGGGACTGAAACTTAAAAAATGTTTTGTGCCATTTCTTCCTCCCATTGCTACTAGGGAAACCAATTGGCCCCTTCAATTTCTTCACCACAAGAATGTTATAATACTTATGAGATATGATATACCAATTAGAAGATAGGAATTTAACAAGGCAAACTCAACTAGTATTTTGATTCCTTGATGTTGATAGTTGAACCAAAAAAGTAATTCATGAACAGTTAACTAGTTCATTAACAATGTAAAATAGTGTGTGCATTCGCGCAAGAGTTTGATAAAAGTGATTTTATATGAAATTAAGTTTATAAATTGATTTTTATTTTTTTCTGTTCTGGATGCTAACAGAACTGGTGTAATGAAGAAAATATTTTTATGTTTCTAACATGGTTAATTCAAGTAAGTTCACTGTTTTTTTTTTCTTTCTATATTATTCTTATTCTATTCTTTTCCCAGGGAACAAACAATGTTAAAGCTATAGTTCTGGATCAAAAGGAAAATTTCTCCAAATGCAGGGCCGAAGGATTTTCAAATATGAGGAACCTAGGACTTCTCATTTTGTATCATAACAATTTTTCAGGAAATCTCAATTTTGTTTCCAACAATCTGCGATATCTTTTGTGGCATGGATACCCTTTTACTTCTTTGCCGTCAAATTTTGAGCCATATTTTCTTGTTGAATTGAACATGCCTGATAGCAGCATTCAACGACTGTGGGAAGGTCGCAAGGTACTTATTTAAAGAAAGAGAAATGATATTTGTACAATCATTTTGTAACAACTTTTGTGATAACTTTTTCTCATGCTCACATTATGTTTTTACTTTCTCTCTCTATTGTTTTGGTTTCCATGTCAATACATATTTTTCTTTGTAAATTTATGGTTGTCACAGAAGTTGTCACACAAATGATTGTTCAAATAACACAACTCACAAAGAAATAATGCCATACTCAAGCTTGAATAATTAAGAATAAATAAATTGCATTACACAGTGGTGCTATACTATAAATATATATATACATATATATAAAAGAAAAAATATTTCAAAAACAGGAAATATATCAACAAATAAATAGTGAGAATAATCCTAATTACGACTAATGAACACTCCTTTTTTTTCATGAAAAAAGAAACGAAAAAAGGGAAGTACTTTTCCTCAATTTACATCTGTAAGAGAGGATCCCTGCAGGGACTACCCCATTCGGAGCCCGCGAGGATGGTTGGTACTTTGGGTACGGGTACGTTTTAGTGGTAAATCTTTACTCATGGTTGCTAATTTTCTTCACAGGATCTCCCTTATTTGAAAAGTATGGATGTGAGCAACTCCAAGTATCTTATAGAGACTCCAAAGTTTTTTTGGACCCCAAAGCTTGAGCGGCTAGATTTTACCGGATGCATAAACTTAATACAGGTCCATCCATCAATTGGACATCTTACAGAACTTGTTTTCTTAAGTTTACAAAACTGCAGCAGTTTGGTCGACCTCGATTTTGGTAGTGTATCAAATTTAAGTTCTTTAAGAGTTCTACGCCTTGGTGGTTGCACAAAACTTGAAAAGACACCAGATTTTACCGGGGCATCAAATCTTCAGTACCTTGATATGGATGGATGTACAAGTTTATCCACGGTTCATGAATCCATTGGGGCTCTTACAAAGCTTAAATTCTTGAGTTTCAGAAACTGCACGAATCTTGTTGGAATGCCCAATAGCGTTAAGATGATGAAATTCCTTGTAACTCTAGATTTTTGCGGTTGCTTAGAACTTACAACTCTGCCGCTGCGATGGACATATTCTTCTTATATGACATCTTTGATTTTTCTAGATTTAAGCTTTTGCAATCTTCACGAAGTACCAGATGGTATTGGAAGGCTAAGGACTTTAGAAAGACTAAATCTACAAGGAAATAAATTTGATTCACTACCTAATGGCTTATATAGTCTTGAAAGACTAGCATATATGAACCTATCTCATTGCCATGAGCTTCAAACTATCGGACTCCTGCCTTCAAAAGGTGTTTCTTCGGGAGGAAGATATTTTGAAATAACAGCAGGATCTCGTGATCATAGGTCAGGATTATATATTTTTGATTGTCCCAAGATCATGAAAAAACCCGAAAACCAATCCATGGAAATAGAATACACATGGTTACGAAGACTACTTGAGGTGCGTATGTTGCTTATCTTCCGCCAATTCTCTAGCTTTAATATATTGATTCAGTGCTATTTTTCTTCTTTATGATCTAACTTGTGCAATAAGGAAATCTATAATGCAACATATTTAAATTAACTTGTTGGTTTCCGTAAACTTAAATATTTTGTTATTCTAAAATGGTTTCATGTTCTGGTAATTATATATTTTTGTCAAACTTTAGTTGACTAATCAATATCTGCATGCCGGGAGCTACTTAGTGCTTTTCGTGACTAATAATTATATTCAAATTCCTTGCACTCTCTAACTCTAATATACTTATGTATTTTATTTTATGTTTCTGACATTAGCATCCCAATCACTTTCGGTGTGGCTTCGACATTGTTGTTCCTTCGGATATGGAAAACATTGATTTTTCCAGCTGTATTCCAAAATGGTTCAATGACCAATTTGATGGGGGGTCAATAGTAAGGATAGTAGATTCTGATGAGGATGCCATGGAGTTTGGCTTTGCCTTCTGTGTGGCATTTGAGGTGAGCAATCTTTCTGCAAATTCTGCTTCTACACAGGATTCATTTGCCTCAGCATTGCCACATCCTTTTTATCTTTCTTTTGAAAGTGAACACACAGAGGAACGCTTCGATATGCCACTCAGTTTGGAACTGCACAAAGTTGATGGTTCCAAATATCTTTGGCTAATCTATATTTCTCAAGAGCACTGCCATTTTTTAAAAACTGGAGCGCATATCACATTTAAAGCCGGCCCAGGTTTGATCTTAAAAAAATGGGGATTGCGCAAACTTATCCATGAGAAAATGCCATACTCTCGTCCTACCATCTCAGAACCCTTTATGGAATCTGATGCGTGCCAACTTGTCTTAGATTTTGTACAGAAACCAGCAGCAACTCTGGACCTAAAATCCAGCTTCCCTACAATTGGTTGAATACTGAGGAGGAAGAAGTTGAGAATTCTCAAGCCAAGTCAAAAGAAATTCATCTGTCTAATCTGGGCCTTTAGATATGCCAACCACAGCCAAAATGCGGAACACGTTCCCTGAGCCTTGAGGTGATTATCTCACCTAAGCAGAGATATATTATTAAGTCATAATTCATTGTAATTGCTAATTAATAATTAATTTTATAACTAATGATATGAGTTACTAGTATAGGATTTCCTTCTTGTGCATTACAAATTTATCCAATAATTTATCTTTAATTAATATGTTGAGACTTTATTAATAATTTGATTATTATCCAGTGAATATGACAGATGATTTGAGGTTAAGGTTATGTCATGAACCTGTTCTGGTGAATGAAGTCATGATAGGTATTGTTATTATATGTTTGAGATTCAATGTTTGTAATTAGTTGCAATTTGGGACTTCTCTCAACTTTATAAGTATGGGTTGATAGTCTCATGTTGGACAAATTCTAGAATGAGGCCATTCTTAAAGTCTTCTTCAAATAAGATGTTATTGGTGAAGCAATTAGAGATGATGCTCAAGTTCCACCGTGCAATTAAAAGTGCAGGGGGGAACTAAGAGGGAATATTCAATTTCTGGAATGATGTTCTTACTGTCACAGAATTGAGATCGCTTTGATTCATTTATGGATGCTGTTACATTGGAATAGCGTGATTTTGGCCATTCTAAGCTTGTTGTTAAATGTTGCTTGGTATATTTCTACAGCTGCAATTGTTAACTGCTTTTGTTGTTTAATTGGCTCGTTTCCTTGCACTGTTGGTCAATACTCAATAGCCTTTTTGCGTTTGGGTTGTTTTGCATTTTCGGATGCTGCTTCTTTAATTTGTATATATTTGTATTCTGTCACTCTTGCTGAGCTCAAACACATCGTGTTCCTACGCCTTCCATCTCTCACATACTGTAGCTACCTTTTGATGGATTAAAGGTGTTGTTGATGGCTTGCTGATTAAGCAGGTGTCACAAGGATTTGGAATGCTTTTGTGTAATTAATCATGAGAAATGATATTTGTACAATGACAACTTTTGTGACAACTTTCTCTCTCATACTCACATTAGGTTTTTACTTTATCTCTTTATTGTTTTGGTTTTTGTATCAATACCTCTTTTCCTTTATAAAAACATGGTTGTCCCAAAAGTTGTCTATCAAATGGTTGTTCAAATAACACAACTCATTAATCATATTGAACCGGTTGTGCCTATATCCCTCTCTTCCAGTTAGACACCTACATTGAATTAATCTCATTTTCAACATGGAATTAACCAAGAATTTGTTTTTAAATATAGTTTGTAGTTACAGGCTCCTTTGCAAAATAATTTTTGGTTAAATTACACCAGAGCTTTTAAGTTATTTAATTGTAACAAATTAGTTTTTAAGTTTTTTTCTTTTTTACCACTTAGGTCCTTTTAAGTTAATTAATCGTAACAAATTGGTTTTAAGTTTTTTTTCATATCAATTAAGTCTTTAAGTTATTTAAATGTAACAATTTAGAGAATTTCAGATCTTAAAAATGTAAGTTATTCGGGACCTAAAAAGTCACTTTAAATATAAACACTTACAAAAATTCAATCCAATATTTAAATGTGTGCATATAAAGTATTTGCTCCACAAGAATAGTTGAGTGTAAAGTTTCTGAAAAATCGTTTCTTTTTAAATATTTAGGTTATGTTTGGATAAACAATTTAATTAAACACTTGATATAATTAGTTCTTGTATATAAACTATTTTTATAACAATATAAAATAAAGGTAAACTATTTTCATATAAATTATTAACTGCTCTATCATCTTTAGGGTTTTTATTTGAACATATTTAAGTTATGTTTTTGTACAATTCTCTCATAAACTTCAACCCTTCTAAATAAGACTAATTCACTCAAAAAGGTCCATTTTTTTAAATTATGCAAAGGTGTTAAGTGGACATTCAACGTCCTTTCTAATATTATAATTGGAATTCATTTCAATGATTACCTTCTTCTCCTTTGGATCATACAACTTATAAGCGCCGTTTGAAAGACACTTGATGAACACCTCCAACTTCCTTCTGACTTGTTCAAGTACATGTTTTAAGAAATAAGAGCCAAATATTCAAAACGCACTAACAGATGATCTCTTTTCTATCCAAGCTTCTTCAGGTGTGACTACCTTTAGCTTCTTAGTTTGTTAGATTTTGTTTAAAATTTATAAGTAGTTTACTATTATGCCCCAAAAATAAATTAGGCATTTCCTTCCTTTTCACCATACTTTTGGGATATACTATCTAACATACTTTCTTAAATTTATCAGCACCTGCATAGGATCTATCAAGGATATGACACATTCGCATTAGTAGCAATGAAAATCTTCTCAAAAGCAAACAAACCCAAAAGCCAAAAGGATGTTGACCAACGGTATCAGAAAGCTTTAGAAAAGGGATGAGAATTTACAAGCCAATGCTTTTAAGTTTTACACTTCTTGAACATCTATTTTTCAATCTCTGCAGTCTGCATATTCTGGCCTGAAAGATAACCAAACTAAATTAAATTATCACCAAAGATACAGGAATCAATTGTTGACAATTCGATGATCAGGTAGCTAGCACAATTCTTCCAAAGAATGTACAAATTAAAAATCTGAGAAAAGAATGTATTATACTTACTTATCTCTTAATCAAATCCAATGTGACAGCATTCTTCAAACGATAAACCTCGCCTGTTTCGTGTTTGAATTCTCAGTATGAAGAGATGGATCAACATCGTAAAAAACAGGGAAAACAGTTTGTTTCAATTTTTAGTTACATTCAGAATCCGTTAAAAATAGCGTTTAAATTATACAAAAAATAAATAAATAATCTATTAGTTGTAATCTTCAGAAGAATATTCTGTCTTTTGGGTGCAAAAGGAAATAGTGCAGCTTGGTTTAAACTGCTTCCTTTCGCAATAAACTGCAAATTGATTAAATATCTTTTGTTCTTACTTTCAAGTCAAAATTAATGAATGGAATAGAGGGATAATTAGAGGTTACATAAATATTGACCAATTTTGTGTTGAAAATGAGATCAGCTCAATGTAGGTGTCTAATGAGAAGAGAGGGATATAAGCACAACTGGGAACACCACAATATGATAAATTGTACAAAAGCATTCCTAGTCCATATGATACCTTTAATCTGCAATATCATGGCCTAAATTAATTAATAACTTTTTCATAGGTATGGGAAATGGCAGATAAAAAGAAAACAAATCATTGAAGAGGCTTTTTAAGGCAAATCATGATAATCATCATATGTGTTAAGGCCCATATTTGAGAGACGATTTTCTTTCATAAACACTTCATTAATCTCAATTTCCTCTTCCTCGGTAACATGTCAATTATAACGAAGCTGGACTTTAGAACTTTCGTCTTCCTCAGTAACGTGCCAGTTATAAGGAAGTTGGACTTCAGACCTTCAACTGCTGCTACTGTGATGTACATGAACCAAGTGAAAAAAGCCTTCTTGATGAACCTCATCTCTCCCCAACTTGAAGGAACTAGAGATTTCATGCTCGAATATTACGCGCAATCCCCATGTTTTCAATTCCACATCAGGGTTAGCTTTAAATGTGATATGTGCTCCTGTTGTAACAAAATGGCAGTGGGGCCTAGAGATATAGATTAGCCAGAGATGTTTAAAATTTGAACCATCAACCTTATTCGGGACTAACCGAAGAGGCATATCAAAGGTTTCTTTCATTTGTTCACTTTCAAAAGAAAGGTGAAGAGGATATGGCCACTGTGACGAAGATGAATAATGTGAAGAACCAAAAGTTGTTGGATAACCGTTTTTCATAAATGCCACACAAAAGGCAAAGCCAAGCCAGTTGTCAAACTCATTCAAATAGTCTGTTATCCTTATTATTGAGTTTCCCAGAAATTGATGACGAAACCACGGTGGAATTGTGTATCCAGGAACAACAATGTCAAGGCCACACCGGAAATGACAAGGATTCTGGTACCAGAGATAAAAAAATAAAAAAATCAGATCTAGAAAAAAAGAGGACGGGGAAAGGGGATTGGGTAATAAATGTGAAGTGCGCACCTCAACTAATTTCATCAGCCATGAAAGAGCCAAATAATTTTGATCTCCTTCTGCGATCTGCAAGAGGGGACAGTTGAAAATATATAATCCTGACCTATGATTATGAGATCCGGACACCATTTTGAAATACCTTCCCCCAGATGAAGATGTAGCACAGAATCGGAGCTCCGGCAAAGATTGAAGCCTTTCGCAATGCGCCAAGTTTAAATATGCTAATCTGGAAAACCTCATTACTGAAGACGGAAGCAAAACTAAGTCATTTCCTTCTAGGTTGAGCCTTTCTAAATACCTTAACTTTCCGATAGCATCAGGGACTGAAATTAGATTGCAAAAGCTTAGGTCACAAAAAAACCAAAGAATCCAAATAGTAAGAAGATATTAGTTCATCAGAAAGATCAACATTTTCTGCAGACACTGATATGAAGTCAATACTTTCTTCACACACTGATGTGTTTCTCAGCAAGGGTAGATTTTGTAGTTCTGAGCAGCCACATAAATCTATAGCTACAAGATAAGTCATACAATAAATGCTCTTGGGTATACTGACAAGATTCGTGCAGTCTCTTACACTCAAGAATTTAAGCTGTACAAGATCCCCAATAGAATGATCAATCGTTGATAAACTCACACATTGATCAATATCAAGATACTCAAGACTTGAGACCCCAGTAAAACCAGGTATGGTTTCAAGTTTTGTGCAGCCAGAGAGGTGTAGAACTTTGAGAGAATATAATCTAGATGCAGTGTCATCATGAAGAACTAGCCGGACCAAACTGCTACAGCCTTCCAAACTCAAAAATGCAAGTTCTTCCAGAAGTCCAATGGACGGATGGACATAAGATAGGTTTATACATCCTGTAAAATCTAGCCTCTAAATTCGTCTGCTTCCAGCAAAATTTGGAGACTCCAGAAGATATTTGGAGTTTCTCAGATCAACCCTTTTTAAACAAGGGAGGTCCTGTGAAGACAGAATGACCAACGAACTGTTAGCATGTTATATTAAAAATTCAATATAATCAATAGACTTTGATGTGATTTCTTTAACTGTCGTATCAAATTTATTCTTCATTGTTTCACTTGATTTGTAACTATGATTTCAATAAAAAGAAATCAACTAATTTTAATAACAATAAAACTAAATTATCATTTTATCAGTGGTAGTTTCTGTTTACTGATAATGAGTTATGAAAATCAACTAATAGTAATAAAAATAAGAATGATTGTAACTAGAATAAAGATAAAGATTGATCACTGAATAAATGATTTCTTATTGGTGTATAGTGATTGAAAGAGAAGGTACAAAAAATAATCTTGCACTCAAGACTAACCCACCAAATAAGCACTCTCCTTTCCCTAGAGCTTTCTCTAGTAACAATTTAATTATTCAAAAGGTGTCCTTCCCCTCTACCAAGTGAGGGTTATTTAAAGACTTTCTAAGAATAACCGATATAACTCTTAACAACCACCTAACAAACTTACCAACTTACTAACTAACTCTTAACAACTCTACAACAGACAAGCCTTATCCCACTACGTGGGATTGGCTAATGGATCAAACTCCTCCAAAATGTTTTATCGTACATCATATCTCTATCCAACTCAATAATGGATTAGCTAGTGATTTGACCACTCTCCAACTGATTTACTCTCCTTACTATAAAATCTACATGTCTTATGTTCACATGTCCAAAACACGTAACCCAAGTTTCTACGATAAGTGTTACCCCGACTCTCTCTCTCTCTCTCTCTTAAATATTGTCATTTCTAATTCTATCATGTCTAGTCTAACACATTCAACGCAATATCCTCATTTCTGCTACACTTATCCTCATTTTCCCTTCAGTTTGAGTGGTACTTTTGTATCACATAAAACACTTGAGACCCTCCTCCATTTCAACCACCCTTCTTAAATTTGATAGCTCACTTCTCTATGTGTTTCTCTGTTGTTTTATAGACACAAGATATATAAACTGTGTAATTATGGAATGATCCCTAACTTTCACCTCTTAACTACTCTAATTACCCTATATTCGATATCCTTACAAAATGTCTCATTCAGACTTTCTTGAATGAATGCCATTTCTTGATTATTAAAAATCATCACTATATGCGTGACTATTATTTAAAAGTAATCTTTTTTATGTGTTATTTTTTAAAGTAATCTAAAAAGAGAGAAATGAAAGACATAAATACAGTTGAATAGTTTAAAACGATTAACTTGTATTTCACAATGAGGTTGTGCAAACTTATATACAATGGCGAATCTCTCAAACAATAAAAACAGAAAATAAGGAAACTAAACAATAGTAATAAATAACGAATAGTGAGAAATTACAACACCTTTTGACCACCCCATAGCTGTTGGATGAGGCTACAAGGCATATTCAATTCAACAAGACGAAACGGCTCAAAATTTAACGGCAAAGAATCAAAAGGGTAACCGTACCACAGAAGATATTGCAAGCTGTTAGAAAGGAAATTCAGACTTCCCGAAAATTTATTATGATGTAGTATAAGAATTTTAAGTTCCCTCATTACTGACAATCCTTCAACCCTCAACAGAGGATATTCAGAAATATTCTCTTTTCGATCTAGAACTATGGCTATAACCTTGTTTGTTCCCTGAAAAAAATTAAGGATCAACATGTTGCAAAAGGAAAAAAAATGGGATAAATTCAATATTTTCAACTTAAAAGAAAAACATTATCATATATCGCTATTTGATAGTAAAATTTAAACTACCACTTTTTTTTTATAGAAAATTTAAACTACTAATTTGTAAAGAACTTTTGGTTCTCAAAAGATATCCTTATACCGTTTCAGTCATCATGACAGAGTAGAAATCTTCATAAAGCCACAATCTACTCCACAATTCTGGTTCGTCAGGAAACTGTTGCCGCACAATTTTCTTCCCCAATTCCTGCAATATATCATGCATATAAATTCCCTGATTTCTAATAGTTATCAATGACCCCTCGATCAAAATTTGAATTCCAATGTGAGAGTGCAACCCACAAACATCTAGAATTCTTTTTACATAATCTTCCTTCTCTCCTTTAAAGAAACATGCAATATGCAGAAATATTTCTTTGTCCTCTGAATGTAATCCCTCAAAACTTTCCTGAAGCACATCCATAATTTTGTTGTCTGGATTATTCCACAATCTATTCAAGGCATCTCTCTACTGGTTAGAATTTCGAGTACACAAGAAAGAACCCACTACTCGAATTGCTAATGGAAGACCTTGAGCATATTTTAGTACTGCAGTAGTCAGCTTCACACATCCGCTAGTGGGATCCTTGCTTTTGAAAGCTTTTCTATAGAAAAGTTCGCGAGCATCTTTGTTATCCAATAGTGGAACCTCATACGACACACATGTATCGTGAGATAGTGATATGTGTTCTCCATAGACTCTTAGAATATTCATATTTCTGGTTGTAATAATCATTCTACTTCCTGTATCAATAAATTCAGGATTTATAGCCAATTCTTCCACTTGCTCTAATAGATCAACATTGTCTAGAACTACAAGGAACCTTCTGTTGCACAGTCTTTTACGTACAATTTCAGAAATTTCAGAAGGGCTGTATGTCTCTAGATATTTTTCATCTACGGTTTTCCGAAGGATTTGTTTATGTACAGAAAATGTACCACCTTCTTTATAGATTTTGCTTACATTCTCAATAAAACAGCTTACACCAAATCGATATGAGATTTTATCGTTCAAGACAGATGCGAGAGTTGTCTTTCCGATTCCAGCCATCCCCCAAATACCTACAACTCGAAATCCATCATTCTCAGAGCTTAACTTCAAAAGATTTTCTAATTCTTCTACTCGGGGTTGTATCCCAATAAGGTCATCAGCAAACCCTGAGAATTTATGACCCAATGTTTTTATCACTTCCTGAACAATACTTTTAATTTCTCGAAATTCTGGCCTGAAAGATAAAGGAACAGGCTTGATTTGTAAAATGCTAGTTCGTAAGTACGCTGAAAAATATATAAAACATCAGAAATTCATGTCAAGATTGTAAATCAAGAAAGAAAAAATAAAACTAAGCACTTACTTGTTCCTGACATCCCAACCAGCTAAGTTAGCTAAATCGACCATATCTCTCACCCATCTCACAACCTTACTTGGGTCATGTTTGAATTTATTCTTGAGTAAAACAAAGGCATTATGGTATGCACCACTCTGTTTTCGTACATGAGATGGATCAACATCATAAAAAATAGGGAAAACAGTTTGATTGTACTCTTTACGGCATTCAGCAATGGTAGACATCTCTTCAAAACACCAAGTTGACTCAGCATAACTTCTAGAGAAGACAACTATAGAAATCCGCGAATTTTCAATTGCTTTTAGAAGTTGCAGTGAAAGGGATTGTCCTTTCTCAAGCCTTTTGTCATCTTTGAAGGCGAAAATACCTTTCTAGTTAGATGAGCATAAAGATGATCAACAAAAGTGTTGCGTGTGTCAGCGCCTCTAAAACTGATAAACACATCGTATCTATAGTCTTGGTTGTGATTATAATCCATGGAAGAATTGGAAGCCGTAACTCCTTGGGTTAATATGGAAAACGTCAAACGACCCAGCAGCGCATGAAACGGTTGCAGGAGAAAGGAACTCCATGAGAATAATGTCTCTATGATACGAAAAGAAAATTCAACAATATGAATAAGAATAATTATTAACTGAATTATTTGAAAGTAGAAACAGTTTGTGAGTGAAAAATGAGCAAAAAGTTGGTTAATGTTACCTGAAATATTTGAGTTTGAATCCATTTTTCGGTTGGAACTTATTAGTGCCTGTTTGTTTTCACGTTGAAAACCAATTTAATGTGTGCCTAGCTCAATGCTACTTTTTCCAGCTTCTTTATTTCCACGTTGAAATTGGCTAGGGACGCGATAAATGTGAAGGAAATGCAGTTCCAAACAGGTCACTCAATATATATTGTGAGAAGTTGAATAAAATGTTTTGTGAGAAAGAAGAATTCATTGGGTATGCTGAAAGAAGATTTGATAATATCAAGGTGATAGATACGGCATAGGGAACCATGTGAGAAAACAAAAAACCTACTTGGAACTAAACGTAGCATAATACTATGCTAGTGAAGATAAAGACAAGAAACAGAAACAGGTTTTGTTTGAAGCATAAAGACAAACACATGCAATGCAATATCATCCCCTATCATGATCAATTCATGCACAAGAAGAAACAAGATTATATACAGGTTCAAAAACTGTTCCATAAGTAAACCATGTTGATACTCTCCAGGATTGAAGATTCTCGACGTCGGCCGGTAAGCACAGTGCTTGAAGTTGTTGGAAAATGTTTAGTCCCAACTTGGAAAGAAAGGAAAAGAAAAAAGTGACCTAATTGATATGATATAATAAGTTAGAAAAAGATATAGAAAGACAGATAAAATTATAAACCCTAACTACTTCATATTTGTTTTTTAATGTACACCATTGTTGTTGTACTTGTAGTAAGGTGTGATTTGATGGATATTTTTTTTAGATTGAGATAATGGAGAGGATGAAAGTCAAATGCTCATTATAGATGACAATTTAGGTGTCACCTGTCAAAAGACTGTCAATGGAGTAGAAACATTTCAGCAATCACACATAGTGCTATCTTAATAACACATAAGTTTAATTAAATGTGAAATACTCTTTTCTATATGTTTGGATCCTCAGCTCCTGAAACCTCTGCAGCTCTGTTATCGACCATTAGATCAATTCATCGGTTGAACAAGTAACTTTCTAGAGTCTTCTGGTTTGTGTTCCTCCTAAATTCATTCTTTAGAAATTTGTGAGACCACAATGTACAACCAAAACCACAAAGGTGCAACAATGAAATCAAATTGGAATTGTGTATTTGTGTAATAATAACTCATTTGGAAATTTGATATCAACTTCGATTTTTTTAAACGGAGTTAGTAGCCATCACAGATGAGAGCAAGAAGAAGTTGGGAAAAAAAGGAAAATCTGAACCGACAAAAGGAAAATATCCCAACGGCAGCATAGAGACGCAAAGAAGAGGACGCTACCAAGACAATCAAACCACCGCCATGGTGATGCCAGTCCACTGCTGTTGCGATGTTAAGACGCAGCCATGGCCTAACACATAAAGCACCTTCCCAAGTCAATATAGCATGTTTATTTCTCTTTATCACCAGAAGCTCCCAGTTGCGCGTGGAACAGTACAAGACATTTATTTCTAGTGTTTCCACTTCATTTTTTATATTTTATGTTTTATATCAACCGATTGATTAATCTAACGGCCAATAATAGAACTGCAGAGATGGGTCTTTTGATAATTACCTTAACTGGTTTGTGCCGAATTTCAAAACTAATGTAGCCCTAAGGGGGATTCTAACTTGGACATCAATTCATGTGATTCATAAAGTTAACAGTGGATTTTATTTAACTAATTAGTCTGTAACTACAAACTATATTTATAAACAAATTCATAGTTAATTTCATAGTCTACTTGAATCATATAAAGTTGTAATCCATGCTAAAATCCACCTCAAATTGAATGTACATATACATTAACAAATCTTGTGTTGAAAATGAGATACTTAGTGTAGGTTTCTAATTTGAAGAGATGGATATGTGAACAACTTGAAAAACCATAAAATGATTAATTGCACAAAAGCATTCCAAATCCTTATGATACTTACTTAATTTCAATGTGATATCCTAATTTATTTAATCAATTTTTCAAGCATATAGGAAGTAGCAGAAATAAACAATGTAAATAACTGAATAGGCTTTTTAGTGAAAATTGTGATAATCATCAACTATGTGGTAAGGCCCATATCCGAGAGGTGATTTTTTTTCAAATTCACTTCCCTACTCTCATTTTCCTCTTCCTCAGTAACATGCCAATTATAACGTAGCTGGACTTCGGGCCTCTTGCTTCTGCTACTTACATGTACATGATCCAACTGAAGATAGCCTTGTCGACGTAACTCGTCTGTTCTCAACTTGAATGGATTAGAGATATCATTCTTGAGGACCATTCGTAATCCCCATCTTTTCAGCTCCACATCTGGGTGAGCTTTAAATGTGATATGCGCTTCTGTTGTAACAAAATGGCAGTGGGGCCTAGAGATATAGATTAGCCAGAGATGCTCTGAATTCAAGCCATCAACCATGTTCAGGTCTAACCGAAGCGGTATATCAAAAGTTTCTTCCATATGTTCACTTTCAAAAGAAAGATAAAGAGGATATGAGATATTTGAACCACAGTTTTCCACGAATACCACACAAAAGGCAAAGCCAAGCCAATTGTTATACTTATTAGTAAAGTTTGTTATCCTTAATCTTGAATTTCCTTTAAATTGATGATCAAACCACTCTGGAATTATATCCCCAGGAACAACAATGTCAAAGCCACACCGGAAATGATGAAGACTCTGCCACCAGAAGAAAAACAACACATAAATCAGAAGTAATAACACACACGCACACACACACTCACCCAGAGAGAGAGATAGGAGAGGGAAGCAATGTGAAGTGCGCACCTTAACTAATTTTATCAGCCATGAAAGTGCCAAGTCTTGAGTTTCTTCTGCGATCTTCAAGAGGGGACAGTTAAAAATATATAGTCCTGAACCGTGATTATGAGATCCGGATAACATTGTAAAATACCTTCCCCCAGATGAAGAAGTAGCACACAATTGGAGATCCGGCAAAGATTGAAGCCCGCTGCAATGCGCCAAGTTTAAATATGCTAGACTAGAAAGGTGTCCAATTGAAGATGGAAGTGAAATAAAGTTGTTTCCTTCAAGATTTAGTCTTTCTAAATGCCATAACTCTCCAATAGCATCAGGGGCTGTACTTAGATTGCAAAAGCTTAGGTCCAAAAAAATCAAAGACTCCAGATAGTTAGAGAGGTCAGCAACTTCTGCAGACACTGAAAAGAAGTCAATACTTTCGGCTGACACTGATACGTGTCCCAAGGGTAGATTCTCTAACTTTAAGCAGCCACATAAATCTAGAGTAACAAGAGATGTCATAAAATTAATGTTCTTCGGTATATTGACAAGATTTGTGCAGTCTCTTAAACTCAAGAATTTAAGCTGTGTAAGATCCCCAATAGATTGATCAATCGTCAGTAAACTCATACATTGATCAATATCAAGATACTCAAGATTTGTGACCCCTGTAAAATCTGGTACAGTTTCAAGTTTTGTACATCCAGAGAGGTGTAGAACTTTGAGAGAGCATAATTTAGATGCAGTGTTGCCATCAAGAACTACCCTAACTAAACTCCGGCAGCATTCCAAACTCAGGAAAACAAGTTTTTTCAGAAGTCCAATGGATGAGTGGACATACGATAGGTTTATGCATCCGGTAAAATCTAGCCGCTCAATTATTCGGCTCCCTGAAAAATTTGGAGTCTCCACAAGACATTTGGAGTTGCTCATATCAACCCTTTTCAAACAGCGGAGGTTCTGTGAAAAGAGAATGAGCAATCAACTGTTAAGCACGCTGTGTTCAAACTTGAATATCATAAATTTTTTATTTTTAAGAGTTTTTTTTCTGAAAAAGTATTCAACAATAGTTCATTTTGGATTATTCTTTAACTAAAAGAAGATAATGAAAAACATCGTTACAATACCTTGTGACCATCCCATAGACGTTGTATGTTACTACAAGGCATATTCAATTCAACAAGACGACAATACGGCTCAAAATTTAATGGCAAAGTAGCAAATGGGTAACCATACCACAGGAGATACCGCAAGCTGTTGGAAAGAAAATTTAGAGTTCCTGAAAAATTCTTATGATGTAATATAAGAATTGTAAGTCCTGTCATTGCCGATAATCCTTCAGCACTCAACTGAGGATATTTGGAGATATCCTCTTTTTGATCTAGAATTATGGCTTTAACAATGTTTGTTACCTGAAAAATATTAAGAATTAACTAACAAGTTACAAAAGGAAAAGACATAAAAATGCTTGAAAAAATTTGACTTTTTAAGTTATAAATAAATAAATAAATAAAACTATATATGTTCATTTGATTGACAAAAGTTAAACTATCTAATGGGAAAAAATGTTTTAATTTTTAAAAGATATCTTATTACCGTTTCTGTAGTCATGACATGGTAGAAGTCCGGATAAAGCCACAATCTTGGTTCGTTGGGAAACTGTTGCCGAACAATTTTCTTCCCCAATTCTTGCAACATATCATGCATATGAATTTCTTGGTTTCTAATAGTTATGAGTGACCTCTCAACCAAACTTTGAATTCCAATGAGAGGGTGCAGCGCACAAGCATCTAGAATTCGCTTCACATAATCTTCCTTCTCCCCCTTAAAGAAACAAGCAATATGTAGAAATATTTCTTTTTCCTCAGGATGTAACCCCTCAAAACTTACCTGAAGCACATCCATAATTTTGTTGTCTAGATTATTCCTCAATCTACACAAAGCATCTCTCCATTGGTTAGCATTTCGAGTGCATAAGAAAGAACCCACTACTCGAACTGCTAATGGAAGACCTTGAACGTAGTTTACTACCTCTGGAGTCAGTGTCGCACATCCGCTAGTGGGATCCTTAGTTTTGAAAGCTTTTCTATAAAATAATTCCCTAGCATCATTGTTATTCAACAGTGGAACCTCGTATATATCATATGATACACAAGTATTTTGAGAGACCGATAACCATGTTCCATACACTCTTAGAATATGCATATCCCTGGTTGTAATGATCATCCTACTTCCTGTGCCAAGCAATTCGGGATTTAAAGCCAATTCTTCCATTTGCTCTAATAGATCAGCATTGTCAAGAACTATAAGGAGCTTTCTTTGGCAAAATCTCTTACTTACTATTCCAGATATTTCAGAAGGGCTGTATGTTTCTAGATCTTTTTCATCTATGGTTTGCTGAAGGATTTGTTTCTGTACAGCAGTAGCACCACCATCTCTATAAATTTTGCTTACATTCTCAATAAAACAACTTGCATCAAACTGATATAAGACTCTGTCATACAAGACAGAAGCAAGAGTTGTCTTTCCGATTCCAGCCATCCCCCAAATACCTATAGCTCGAAATTCATCATCCTTTGAGTTTAATTTTAGAAGGCTTTCTAATTCTTCTACTCAAGGTTGTATTCCAATAAGGTCATCAGCGAACCCTGAGAATTTATGACCCAATTTATTTATTACCTCCTGAACAATATTTTTAATCTCTCGTAACTCTGGCCTGAAAGACGGGGAAATAAAACTCTAAATTATTACCTAAGGAAACAGGTTGAAAGTTATGTTAGGATGAATATAATTAGGATGAATTTATATATGCTGACATGTGTAAACAGTTTTGAACAAATCATATGTTGAAAGTTGAGTCAATAACTTCTGTTGATAAATTAATAATAGAGTTATATAAAACTTTCTCTTTTTCATTCGACCAAATTCTGGTTGACTCCCTAATCATTTTTTTTTATCCCAACCTTGTAATTTATAGATTTTTGCTTTTAAACCTTCCTGCCATTTGAATGAACAAAACAGAAGATGTGGCGATGGGTAAACCAAAATTCTCTCAAATAACAGGGGGCGAAAATACCTTTAATCCTTAAATTTGATGCCATGAAGGTATAAAATTTTTAGTCTAACCTTCAAAAAGTTTTAATGAAATTTTTTAGAAATGTGTAGAATATTTTAACAATTTCTCGAGAAAAATAGAATTTTTTAACAAAACATAAATTAAATATGAATTTTTAACGAACAGTTTCTTTCAATTTTTAGTTGCATTTGGCAATAGCAAGAATCCTTTGAAAATAGCATTTAAGTTATACAAATTTAAAGGCCGACAAAAGAATATTATGTCTTTTGGGTGCCAAAGGAAATAGTGCAACTTGGTGCTGACTGCTTCCTTGATTTTATTTTTCCTCCATTTATTTAGGAGTACTTTTATTATCCTTCATTTTGCAAGCTTTACTTTGAAAATTAAATGAGATCATGGAATGCATGGCTCATATAAAAGGTCTTCTGATCATTACTTCAATTGATTTAGGCAGAATTTCAAAATTAATCCAACTTGAGGTGGGTGCTAAAATGGAACATCATTTCATGCGATTGATTCATAATGGTTTGTGAAATTAGCAGCAAGTTGACTACAAACTATTTAAAAATCAAGTTCATAGTTAATTTCATAGTCTACTATGAACCATTTTAAGTAGTAATACATTCTAAAATCAACCAAAAATTGATTATATATCTTTTGCTCTACTTTCCAGTCAAAATTAATGTAGAGGTTACATAAATATTGACCAATTTTGTGTTGAAAAAGAGATAAACTCAATGTAGGTGTCTAATTGGAAGAGAGGGATAAATGCACAGCTGGCGATACTATGATTAACTACACAAGCATTTAAAATCCTTGCGAGATCAACTTAATCTGCAAACCTTCAACAGCACCTTTAATCCACCAAAAGGTAGCTACAGTGTGAGAGACGGAAGGTGCAGGTAAAGAGAAGAGGGGACACCACAATATCTCCACCTCGACCTTTACCAACTGAACTATCTTGATTGGTTAATTCGGTATTTCCTTGAATATCGGATGAAATGTTATTTATATCTCTTATCGAGGAGACATAATGAATCTTTTTTTTGCATAGGCACAAGATGTGTTTGAGTTCAGCAAGAGTGACATAATACAACAATATGGTGTACAAATCAAAGAAAGGGCATTCGAGAAATGCAAAAGAAGCCAAAAGCAAAAATGCTATTGGACCAACCATACAAGGAAACTAGCCAACAGGGAAAACAAAAGCAGCAACCAGTTGCAGATATAGAAATAAGCCAAGAAACATTTGAAGAACATCCTATTCTAATGTACCAGCATCAATAAATAAATCAAAGCGGTCTCAGTTCTGTGACAGTAAAAACATAATTCCAGAAATTTATTATCCCCTCTTAGTTCCCCCCTGCACATCTAATTGCACGATTGAACTTGAGCAGCTTCTCAAATTGCTTCACCAACAACGTCTAATTTGAAGGAAACTTTTAGCACAGACTCATTCTGAATTTCTCCAACATGAGACTATGACTTTGATAAATGCCCTGAATTGCAACTTATTAAAACATTCATCCTCCACCGACATAGAATTACAGTATCTACAATGTCTTCATTCACCTGATCAGGCTCATGACAGAACCTTAACCTCATTATTAGTATTATTTGAAAAGCTAATACAAACAATATGAAATCAGTGATCACCAACCCTTGTGTTAACTTAGCCATGCTGCAACGTGAGTTTTTGTTATACTTCTTCACTAAGGGAGAGGCAACACTGAACAATAGAAAAAAGGCATAAACATTAATTAAAGAGAAGGTCTTAGATAAACTTGATAAATAAAAGTGAGATGTCCAATTCTAGTAATTCACATTATTATTAGAGAAATTAATTATTAATTAACAATTGTGATGAGTTAATACTTAATAATGTGTCACTACTTAGGTGAGATAATTACCTCAAATCTCAAGGAAGATGTTGTGTGTTTTGGCTGTGGTTGGGATATCTAAAGGCCTAGATTAGAAAGATCAATTTCTTTTGACTTGGCTTCTGAATTCTCAACTTCCTCTTCCTCAGTAACCAACCAATTGTAGGGAAGCTGAATTTTAGGACTAGACCAGCTGATAGTTTCTTCCACATAATCAAAGATAAAATCAGATTGATCAAAGGCATCTTTGAATAACATGCGTAGTCCCCATTTCTTTATGATCAAACCTGGGCAGGCTTTAAAAGTGATATGTGCTCCTGTTTTCACAAAGTGGCAATGCTTTTCAGGGATAAAAATAGTCCAAAGATGTTTGGATCCATCAATTTTGTCGAGTTCCAAACCGAGTGGCATATCAACTCGCTCTTCTGTCTCTTCACCTTCAAAAGAAAGATAAAAAGGATGTGGCAATGCCAAGGTCGGTGAACCAGAATTTGCAGCACGATTGTTTACCTCAAATGCAACACAAAAGAGAACGCCAGCCAGCGTGCCATCCAGATTACCCTCTACTATTTGTATTCGTGAACCCCCATCAAATGGGGGATGGAACATATCTGGAATAAAACAACTAAATGGGTATTCAATATTTTCCGTCTCCCAAGGAACAATAATGTCAAACCCACGTGGAAAGTAGGACGGATACTGGTGCAAGGGGAAAACAAAATGCGTCAATCAGAGCTAGCAAGAGACTAATTGTAATTTGCAAGGTAATCAGACCAGAATTCAACCGGGGTTAAACCGTTTTTAATTAAATATGTTTTTATTTTTATATAAATAATAAAAAATACACAAATCTTATAATATTTATTTATATTTCACTTCACCACTCAACAATCATCCAATCATATTTATATTTCATTCATTTGATATTTTTTTATTAATAATTATTAATTACTAGTGTATATGAATTAATAGTTGTAACTTATGTATTTTTTTATACATAATCAATTCAAAATATTTTAAAGCTAACGAACATCAGTAAAAAAAAGCTTATAAACAAACAAATAGGTGTATGAATTATGCTCTTTACCCAACACATTTTGCTCATTTTCAATTGAATTTCTAAAAATACCACTGTGTGAGTTAACTCACGTTATTGTTAAATTTGCGTGACTTAACTCACGCTAGTGTTAATCTCTGCGTGAGTTAGCTCACGCTAGTGTTAATAATTTTGTTTTTTATAAGGGACTTACATATGTCGTGTACACAAATATCAAGAATTTTATACCAGACGATTGGTGGTGGTATGTGTCATGTGTTTGCAAAAAGTAGGTGTTCTAAACGGTGGAATGTATTTTTGTCCAAAGCGCAACGAACGTGTTCTCAATCTCAATACTTCTCCAAGGTTTTTTTGACAAAATATACTTCTCCAAGGTTGTCAATTCATTTTTTACGATATTATTTTATGTTGTAAATATATTGTAAAGTTTATAGTCACCTATAATTAACTATATTAAAATTTAAACCGACACACGCACAAGGTGAAGTTATAAGTATTTGATCATTCTTAGAATGCAACTTTTGTCATATACGACTATGCTATAGAATATTTTTCTTTTGCAAAAATCATGTGTCGAGTTGGTCTCTTCCAACAAAATGGTAATGACCTGAACTAGAGTATAACCAGGAGTTAAGCGTATAACAGGAGTTAAATATATTTTTGGTTGTTGCAATCTTTATTGAGATTCGTAAGTTATCAACACTAATCATGAAAAATGATATACATAGGGAACAAGTACTTCGTAAAGAGAAATTATTAATTTGGGATGAGGCACCGTTTATGCACTGATATTGTTTTGAAGTTGTTGATTGATCAATGTATGTCATCATGACAAAAATAGATTCTCGCAATAAGTATATGATATTTTAGTTTTTTCGATTAATTCATTCATTCTACGAGAAAATTGTTTTTTTTAGGCTTACTATTAGTATGAGGTTGACAAATGCGTACTTTCAATTGAAGACGGTGATGACGATGCAGATGAAAATGGTGAGAGCAAGATAGAAATTCTCGAAGGTTTGCTCGTATTTAACCGTACACATTTGTTGATGATCCTAATAGATTTTGCATAATTTTTTCGGTTACATATTAATTTAGGTGAGTTGGACTTTAGGACACACCAAATAACGCATGCCTCAAGGCTCAAAGAACACTTATAGCGGTATGTATAGATCATCCATCGAAGAGGTCTTCACGTTAATAACCAAAGATGAACCTAAGACATTGCGGATGAATAAACTCTTTACCAACTGAGCTAACATTCATTGACATACACTTATAAACTACATAATATAAATATTTTTATATAAAAACTATACCATATTACAATTAAATTTATAATTTATATTAAATTCACTTAAAACTTATGTTGACTTATATGTCAAATAACCTAAATATAGTATTTTTTGTAAAAAAAAAAAACTTACATATAGTATTTGAATGAAGCAATTAGTTTTTTTTTAAAAAAAATACCGACATTATGTGTCATCACTATGTTGTATATAAAAAAAAAATATTTATTACTACAAAAAAAGTCAAATTTTTCTACTAAAAGCATTAGGGTTAAATAAGTAAATGATCCCCTTAAATATACCAACATTTGATTTTAGTTCCTCTAAAATATTCCTTAGGCTTTTGGTCCTTCTAAAATTTTTCATTTATGAAATTAGTCCTGCGCTACATTAAGTATTACACTAGAGCAGGGACCAATTTCATACATGAAAAATTTTAGAAGGATCAAAAGCCTAAAGAATATTTTAAGGGGACTAAAATCAAATGTTGGTTTATTTATGGGAACTATTTACTTATTTAACCCAAAACATTATGTGTCTCACACGCACGCACGTTATATTTCTAAAACCAAAAGTCTTAATACAACTACACAATATATTCTTGTAAAAATAACTACACAATATATTATTTTAAAAATACAATATTACTATTAAATCTATAATTTATACTAAACTCACTTTAAATTTATATTGATTTATATGTTTAAAATATTTTTTTTTTGTATAAATTCATTTTTGATTTAGTTTAAAATAATATACTTTTTATTATACTTTTATAAATACGTTAATTTTCCGTGCTTGGTAGTTGAACCTAAATTTTGAAGATAATGTTTAGTAAATTAATATAGTCCTTAGATAAATCAAAATAAATGGATGAGGACATGAGGTTAGCATTTTAGGTTGGAGAGAAGAAAGAAAAGGGATGGAAACCATTCAAACAGTCATTTATGTCCCTTCCCAAAATTTGTTAACAGTGACTTCAGTGATGTCTTTTTTATGGTTAAGAAGATTTATCATTTGTTTCCCTTTTATCTTCATTACAAATGAATTATTTTTTTAATTTTGATGGGTAAAAGAAATATTTATATTTTCACTGAAATATTAATCATTAATTTTTTTTATTGATATAAATAATTCATTTTTACTTATGGATATTAGTTTCATGAGTAAAAAAATGATATTAATCTCATTTTATATATCTTTCTTTTTTTATGCCAAATCAATATTTAATCATCTCCTTTTTACTATTTTCCTCTTTTGATTTAAGTCGTTTTATATATCATTTTTTCTTTCCTCGCATCTTTTGTTCTCTTTTAGTTTGTAATCATTTCATTTTCAATTTTTACTATTCTTCTCACTTTCTTTGCTTTTACTTTCTGTCTTCTGCTATTTTCTTTAGGGGCTTGATACCTTTAGGTTTGGCACAGATAGGTGGTGCTCGAGCCTTTTACAATGCTTGGGTATCGTTTAGCTTTACATTGGAAACAACAATTTGTAAACTTTTTACAAATTGACTTGACCACTTTTTATCACTTTCCAACACAAAATTTCTATCTTTGTTCCTTTATTCAATGTCTCAAGGGCACTCTTTATTTCCCATTCTTTAGAATCGCAACATACATAAGGAAAAAACAGACATATATGTCGAAGCTGGAGAAAAAGTGCCTTACGAAAAACTGAAATAGAGGGGAAGCATATGCAAAGTACATACCGCAAATAGTGTTCGTATCCATTCACTACGCTCATGGCCGCCAAAATATTCCAAGGATTGTTCTTTGCAGAACTTGATGTTGGGACAGTCAAAAATATATAAGCCTGACCTATAATCACGAGATCCTGATCTCTTTTTGAAATATCTTCCTTGCTGTGGAGTAACTTGTGGATAAAAAGATAAAGGTGGCTTTGACATTCTTGTTAACTGTGGAAAGGTTTGAAGCTTGTGGCAGTGAGCCAAGTTCAAATATGTCAGGTGGATAAGATTATTGATGCTAGAAGGAAGTGAGTCAAAGTTGTTTCCTTGTAGATTCAGTCTTTCTAACCAACATAGGCCTCCAATTGCATCGGGTACTTGTTCAAGTTTGCAAAAGCTTAAATCTATAAAAATCAACCGGAATTTTGCTGAATAACCCTTTCCCAGTGATTCTCCAAAAGAAATATTTTCCAGTGGAAGAGTTGTAAGTTTAAAGCAGCCGGATAAATCCAGAATTTCAAGAGATGACATGGTATTCACGCTATTAGGTTGTCCAACAAGATTTGTGCAATCTCTCAAACTCAAGAATCTAAGCTTTGAAAGAGCCTCGATAGATTCATGAACTTTGAATAAACTTGTACATCCATCAATATCAAGATACGCAAGATTTGATGCCCCAGTGAAGTCTGGAGTCTTTTCAAGTTTTGTGCAACCCGAGAGGAGTAGAACTCTCAAAGAACTTAAATTTGAATCACTACCAAAATCAAGGTTGACTAAACTGCTGCAGTTTTGCAAACTTAAGAAAACAAGATTTGTAAGATGTCCAATTGATGGATGGACCTTTAATAAGTTTGAGCATCCCGTACAATCTAGCCGCTCAAGATTTGGGATACAGTTAAAGATTGGAGTCTCTGTAAGATATTTACAGTTGCTCAAATCCATCCTTTTTAGATTAGGAAGGTTCTGTAAAAAGAAAAATTGAATTTTACTAACTTACTATGGTGTGCTTCCAAAAGTAAATAGTGAAAATCAAAATAAAAATATATATTTTTGTAAGTTTCTCACATTTTAAGATGATGTCAAGTAGTCTAGTGGATAAAATTCATCATTTAAGATGATAAATAGGGTGTTCGACACCCTGACCCCTACATATTATAATGCTATGTCCCTCCCAACTAAGCTATGTTCACGGGGACTGAATGATATTTTAAGAATGATATAATTAAATATAGCAGAATTAGTTAAGATTTACTAATATTTTATACTTTAAAACTTGTTTATTTCCCCTAAAAAAAAAAAAAAAACTTGTTTATTTTGATTTATACTCAAAATCAAAGAAAATATTAAAGTACCTTTCTGCCTTCCCACATTTGTTGAATGCTACTGTCAGGTATATTCAGTTCCACAATAGACCGCGGCTCAAAATTTGACGGAAAAGAATTAAAAGGGCATCCGTGCCACAAAAGATATCGCAGGCTGCTGGAAAGACAATTGAAATTTCCTGAAAAGTTGTTGTGATACAATATGAGCAGTTCAAGTTTGCTCATATTTGAAAACCCTTCGGCCCTGCATTTGGATACATTTTCTTTTTGATCTAGGACTATGGCTTTGACATTGTTTGTTCCCTGGAAAAAACATAGAATAAAGCACATAATACAGAATGTTAATGAAAGAAGAAAAAAAAGTGTTAATTGGTTTTTTTCAATTTTAATTCTTAAAAACAAATTTCAAGTTTGAATGTTAATTGAAATGTACTGCTTGAATTAGGGAAAAAATGGTAAAGATATGATAACCAAAAGATAATCAGAAAATATAAAAGCTATATAAATTACGCTTTCAGGAAATGTTGAATTTTCCAGTAAGAAAAAGGAAATATTAATTTTGGTATAAAACAAATCTTAGCAACGCGTTTTATATGATAGAAATCGCATGGGTAAGGGATGATACCTAGATCAAAGTGCAAGGAAGATAAAACTTATTAGCTCAAAGAAATTTTGCCTCATATAGCATATATGGGTGGTAGTTTTATGACAAACTCATAGGGTGGTAGTTTTATGACAAACTCATAGGGTGGTAGTGCTCACAACTAAAATAATACAAGATTATTATGCAAAATTCCACTCAAGTTAAATTACTCTAAATTCATTCAAAAAGCATAACTTCAACACACTAATCTTGGAAACATAATTTGTTACCGTTTCTGTCATCATGACATGATAGAAATCATTGTATCGCCATAATCTACTCCATGATCCTGGCTCCTCCGGAAATCCCTCCCGAGCCATTTTCTTCCCCAGTTCTTGTAACAAATCATGCATATGAATCTCCTGATTTTTAACAGTAATGAGTGATTTCTCAAGGATTCTTTGAATTCCAATGTGAGGGTTTAATTCACAAGCATCTAGAATACGCGTTACATAGTCCCGCCTCTCTCCAATAAAGAAGCAAGCAATGTGTAGAAAAATTTGTTTCTCCTTAGGATGTAGATCATCAACAGCCATTTGAAGCACAACCATAATTTTACTGTCTGGGTAGTGCCTCAACCTATCCAAAGTATCTCTCCATTGGACAGTATCTCGGGTACACAAGAAAGAACCCACAACCTTAATTGCTAAGGGAAGATGTTGAGCATATCTTAATACGTCTGGAATCAACTCAACATAACTACTGCTTTGGTTCTCCTTTTGGAAGGCTTTTCTACATAAAAGTTCATGGGCTTCATTATTATTCAAAAGTGGAACGTCGTAAATTTTATGTGCACGATGATATACTCTTAGAATATGCTTGTCCCTTGTAGTTATGATGATTCTACTTCCTTTACAAAGCAATTCAGGATATATAGCCAATTCATCCAATTGCTCTATATCATCAACATTGTCAAGAACTAGAAGGACCTTAGCGCTACTGTGAAACCTATTTGCCATAATCCCAGCTATTTCACAAGTATCATATGTGTCTAGATTTTTGTCATCTAGAGCTTGACGAAGAATTTGTTTTTGAACAGCAACAATACCACCATCTTTGTAAATTTGGCTTACGTTATCAATGAAAGAATGAACATTAAATTGATAAGAGATTCTGTCATACAAGACGGTAGCATGAGTTGTCTTTCCTACTCCAGGCATCCCCCAAATTCCTAAAATTCGAAAATCATCGTCGTCTGAGCTCAATTTTAGAAGCTTTTCTAGTTCTTCTACACGAGGTTGCATTCCAACAAGATCATTTGGAAACCTTGAGAATTTATGTCCCAAATTTTTTATTACTGCCTGAACAATTTTTTCAACTTCTTCAAACTCATGCCTGAAATAAAGTGGAAGAACAATACCACTATTATCACCTAGGCTTCTAGAGGATTGATAAAATATCTATGGATTGAGTATAATTTGTTGGGGAAAAGAAAGTAGACATTGCACAGTGAAACTTCATATGATGATGAACAATTAGTTGCACGAGCACATGTATGGTGTTCTAAATTGTTGTCTGCAACCACAATCACAAAATAAATATAACAATTTAAAAGTTTCTCTGTAACAGAATCACAACTGCAATTGCGGCCACATTTGCTTGCATTTCTAATCAATATAAAAGTTCAGAGCGCAACCACAATTTAGAACTGAGTATAGCCACAAAGAAGTAAAAGGAATGACTAAACCAAACTAGTCTCTGACTTTGTAATGCGCTCTTAAATAGAATATTTTAAAAAGCTCAATTGTCATGCTAATCTTTATATTTTACAACATACCTCCCTATATTTTAACCGAATACTATGGATCCTTTAACCATTTTTTTTTGGGTTAGTTGCAAAAATTGACCTCGTAATATATGTAATGACTTTGTAAAAATAAAACAAATATTTTAGTATTGTAACTTTAGATTCTTACTATTTTTGACCCTATAATATGCATGGAAAAGTGATTGAGAGGTTGAATTTTTTCATGAGTTTTTGCATGCATGTTTATGACGTTGAACTACGGTTTTTCACAAAAAATTAGAATTTTCGACAAGGAAATAATTAATTATGAATTTTCGTTCCCCACAATTATGAATTTCTAAAACAATTCAAAGTTAATTCACCCCTTGTTTAAAAAATCTAAAATTTCATGATGAAGATTCTTATGATGTTCTAACCATACCTACAAATATTAGTAAAAAAAACCATACCTACAAAATTAGAGAGCAAAATTTGACCCGTGAGTATATGCTTACGTGGAACAAATTTGCAATTTGGCAAGTTTTGGTTAAAAAATCAAATAAATTGAGGCTTACTCCAAATGCTATAAAATTTTGATGATCCTTTCTAAGATTTTTAAAGATGTCTCTACAAATAGTCGGTTCAGAATTCATTTTCTAGGTCGAGATTTCCGTTATTTTCATTTCTGAAGTTTTTGCGCTTTAAAAATTTATAATTAATTGGTCTCTTGTTTGAAAGTTATAATATTTTGTGGAACTTCATATTTAACATTGTAAACATACCTACAAATATTAGTAAAAAAAAACCATACCTACAAAATTAGAGAGCAAAATTTGACCCATGAGTATATGCTTACGTGGAACAAATTTGCAATTTGGCAAGTTTTGGTTAAAAAATCAAATAAATTGAGGCTTATTCCAAATACTATAAAATTTTGATGATCCTTTCTAAGATTTTTAAAGATGTCTCTACAAATAGTCGGTTCAGAATTCATTTTCTAGGTCGAGATTTCCGTTATTTTCATTTCTGAAGTTTTTGCGCTTTAAAAATTTATAATTAATTGGTCTCTTGTTTGAAAGTTATAATTTTTTGTGGAACTTCATATTTAACATTGTAAACATGCCTGCAAAAGTCAGAGAAAAATCAACTTTGAAGTCACTTTTCTGGATTACGTGTGTATTAAAGGGTAAAAAATAAGAAGAATCTCAAATTATATAATTATAACATGTGTTTTTATTTTTACATGGTCATTTTTCAAACTTCGTGTATATTACAAAATTTGAACAATTAATTTTTTTTTTCTAATTTAGTATTTAGTACAAAGACCCGACTAATTATTTGAGGGATAATTTTATTTAACCACTTTCAACTGGTTAACTTACCTATCGAATTTGGATCATGACTCTCAAAATTATGAGTAAAATGTAAAAGAGTCAATAACCTCATCTAACTAGTATAAAGCTAGTGATGAATTTGGTGGTTTTAACGTATTATTATTATAAAGAATGTATAGAGAGGTGGAAGAAGAAAGTGTTGAATACTTACTTATCTCTAACATCGAATCCAGCCAAATGACCTATTTTCGACATAGCTGTGTTCCATCGGTTAACTCTGTCTGGGTCATAATTAAAATTCTTTCTAACGTGTTCACCATGGCTTTTATAGTCCAAACTCTCAATCCGGTTTCGAACATGAGACGGATTCACATCATAGAAAACGGGGATAACAACTTGTTTGAATTCTCTACGGCATTCACCAATAGCAGCCATTTCATCCAAACACCATGATGAAGCTGCATATGTTCTTGAGAAGACAATTATGGAAAGCCTTGAATCTTGAATTGCTTTAAGAAGCTGTTTTGAAATGGATTCTCCTATCTGTAGAGATGGGTCGTCCTTATAGACTGAGATACCTTTTTTGATGAGATGATTATAGATATGATCGGTGAAATTTTTGCGTGTGTCAGGGCCTCGGAAACTGAGAAACACATCGTATTTACAGATTCGTCGAGACTGAGAGGAGTTGTTGCTAGCAGAAGCCATGGATTCAAGATGGTTCCAAGAGATTAGTCGTAGATGTATAAAAAGTGAAAGAAAATTACTTACTATTCACTTGTCCTTTGGGATAACTCTTGAGTGGTCACAATACATTCAAAATTTTACAATTTTACTTATTTTTATTTTGTTGTGAGACATAGAAAATTGTTGTTCACTGAGAATGTTGAAAAACACAAGTAAATTATTCAAATATCTCTCGGCAGTTAATTGTCGAATTTTATTGGAACCGGCTGCAGTTAACTACCGAGGAAAATCTCGGCAGTTAACTGCCGATGGGTGCTAAATATAAACAGAAAGTCAGTTATCTAGTTTGCTTCATTTGTTCAAAAACTTTCCAAAACATCTCCAATTCCTTGAATACGATTTTGGAGCAAAATCAATTAAATCATCTCCATTTACTCACAAGTAAGTATCTTCACTCATTTTTAATCATAATGTTTTTTTTTATTTAAAAAAAAATATAAAAAAAGTAAATGGGTCGGGTAGGTTAAACTGGGTCAGCGGTCCGCCCACTGACCCAGACGGGTCACACCGGATTTCAGCGGACTAATTGCATATCTGATCCTATAACCTGTCTGAACCGCTGCACCCTCCGGTTCACGGTCTGACCGGTTCGATCGGCCGGGTCGGTCCGGGTTTTACAATACAGTTTTTTTATTTTAGGGATAAACTTGTAACACAGTTAAAAACAAATTTTCCGACAGGAAGCTGCCAAGAAGCAACGTCTAAATTGCTGCATTTAATACGACCGACGCGTTTGTATTGAACTTGACTGACTCTAAGATAGATGATTAGATTCTATCTTGATAGATTTTCGGAAATAACGTGGAGCCTCTAGCCTTGACTCAATCATTAGATTCTGTATGAAAAGTTCTAACATGTGACTGTTTTTTTTTTTAAAAAAAAAAAACAAAATGATATTGATTCATTCAAATCGATTGAGTACATCAAATACAAACATCGCTAAAAACGTAAAGGGTGAATTGCGAACAAACTCACAACACCCAAGTTAATAACATACAACGGCAAAATGCCTATAAATAATATGATAAAACTTAAGTCACTGAAATACTCATATTTCCGGATCTGCAACGTTGACGTCCAAATCAGTGGTTGAATTTGTAATTGAGTGATGTAGATCTTTCAATAGGAACTGAACAAACACCGCGGCAAGACGCGAAATCAAACGCCGCACAAGGCGACGAACAACACAGCCGCATTTAGACAACGAAATCACAAAAAATACAAAAGGAAAAACTTGATAGATGTGAAAACCACTTATTTAGATTGAAAGAAAAGGAGAAAAAGATGCACATGGGTGATTCTAGGTCACAAAATGACCTAAAACCACTCCTCCTCGATGAACGAAGGAGAAAGAACGTTTAGAGAGGTTGGAGTTTCTGTCACTAGAAAACTAGGGCCAGCTATTTTGACCAATAATCTAACATGTGACTATTTAAGATTGATATAAGGATTTTTTTATCATGTATAAATTTGCATATGTTTGGAAGTTTAAAATGATAAATTTGATTTGAAAATTGAACGTTTTATATTAAAAGTGTAACTTTTAATAAATAATTGTTGTTTTTCTATAAAAAAAATTACTAGTTTTAGTTATATTAACATATGCAATATTACACATGTTAAGCAAACTTTTGATATAATTAAAAACATTTAAGGATAGTTGCGGAAAAATATCGGGTTAACCATAAAAATAATTATAATATTTTTGAAAGAAAAAATAGATTATAATATACAAATATAAAATTTACATTGTGATACTTATTATGTTCAAAGTTTGTTCTTTAAAAAAATGTACAAAGTTTGTTATAATCAAAAAAATTAAACTACATAACTTAAACATTTTAAAATATTTATGTACAAGATGTGAGTGACTTGTAAAAACTTTGTGCTTACTTTATTTTACTCTCAATTTTCAATTAAAAACCTATCTTTTACTACTTTCTTTTTAGAGAAATGATATTTGAACAACTATTTTATGACAATTTTTGTGACAATTTTTTCTCTCATGCTTACATCATGGTTTCATATTCTTAAAAAAATGTTCACATGAATATTACATATTCTTAATATTTTAAGATTGATATAATTAGCAACATCTAAGGACAGTTGCGGGAAAAAAATATATCGGGTAAACCATAAAAATAAATATAATATTTTTTTGAATGAAAAAATAAATTATAATATACAAACATAAAATTTATATTGTGATACTCATTATGTTCAAAGTTTGTTAAAATCAAAAATTAAACTACATACTTAAACATTTAAAATATTTATGTACAAGATGTGAGTGACTTGTAAAAGCTTTGTGCTTACTTTAAAGTATTTATTTTACTCTCAATTTTCAATTAAAAATCTATCTTTTACTACTTTCTTTTTAGAAAAATGATATTTGAACAACGATTTTATAATAATTTTTGTGACAACTTCCTCTCTCATGCTTACATCATGTTCTCATTTTCTCTTGGTTTTTATGCCAAAACATACATTTTTTGATATATTTTTGTTGTCCCACAAGTTGTCTCATAATATAGTTGTTCAAATAACATTCATCTTCATTTTATTTTGAATAAAATATATTTGTAAACTAGGATTTCATTAGTATTTTTACTCTCAATTTTCAATTAAAAATCTATCTTTTACTACTTTCCTTTTAGAAAAATGATATTTGAACAACGATTTTATAATAATTTTTTTGACAACTTCATCTCTCATGCTTACATCATGTTCTCTTTTTATCTCGGTTTTTATGCCAAAACATACATTTTTTTATATATTTTTGTTGTCCCACAAGTTGTCTCATAATATGGTTGTTCAAATAACATTCATCTTCATTTTATTTTGAATAAAATATATTTGTAAACTAGGATTTCATTAGTATAAAAATATTGAAGTGTTGTTTGTCATATAAAATGGTTTTCGAATTAATTGATATTAAACCGGTCGTTCAAGATGATGTGAATCTATTTTTATTTTATTTTTTGATAGTAGAATACGAGACTCTGTTTAGAAGTTCTAGTTCAACCGGCAAATATCGAAATTATAAGGTCGAACGTCGTGATCTGGGTTCGAACCCGGGACCTCACAGTTGTATGTGAGTTTAATTTCAGTGGATTACCACTTCATCTAAGACCAAAAAATACAATGACAATATTATTATTACTAATTTATTAGTGAGATCATGTTTGATAATAATTTTAAAAACGTGCCACCACCAAACTCTTTTTTTGGTCAAGATCAAGCTCTTTATTTCTTATCAAAGATGAAGCGGGTCTCAACTCCGTGAAATGCAAGGAAATTGAAATGTTTGATTGATGAAGGCAAATGGAGTACTTAGCACGTAGTAGAGGAGACTCGAATCTACAATCACCTTGCAGTTGGAGTCTTGACAGGGTTTCGAGGTAATGGTTTATGTGAAAATATATGGACTATTGGAATGATATAGGTGATGGTTTTTGATTTTGTTTTGGACTGGAATAAAGCCTAATGCGAAAATCCCAACAAAAATGGTCCAATAAAGCCAAGACGATCATCTCACACAGAGAAGCAACGCAAAGGTGCGCATTAAGTTTTGTGTGTGTCATCTCGTAGGAGCGTGTTACGTTCAATCCTAATCGTTAAGATCATCTCTAATGGGCTACAAGATTCACGCCACAAAACCCGAAGACTGTTAATGCTCTCCACGGTTATATAAACGTGACTCAGCGTCACGCTCAGATACACGATCATTTTCACCCATTCTCGCACATTTTCCATCTCTTTCACATATTAACTTAACCATTGGAGTGTTAACGTGCCTACAGGCACCATTCTCCTCTGGTGATGAAGATTGCTTTCCTCCTCAATGGAACACCGTGAACCTTTACGACAACAACCGTCGATCATGGAGCTTCACCACAACGATTCTCTAATCTTCACTAGACAAATCAATTTTGTCGCTCAATCAATAACAATGTGATTAAAGTTAATGTTGATGATGATTCGATTGGTAACCCTGATAGATTAGAATTTGGGGGTCTCCTCGCAAATTTTCTAGGTGGTTGGATCATTGGTTTTGCTGGAAGTTGGTGTCATACTACTAATATTAATGCGAAGCTTTGTGCTATTTTCATGGGTTACAAATGATTTGAGATCTCGGTTTTAGAGATATCATATGAGTCAGACTCTCAAATAATATTGACTTTTGTCAATGACGTGGTCCATCCTACTCACCCTTATACTCCTCTTATTGATAAAATATGTTCATATATGTTGAGAGATTTGAATGTTAGATTTGTTCATACCTTGCGTGAAGGAAGCTCTTGCACAAATTGGATCGCTAAACTAGGTGTCTCGCTTACTCAAGAGTTTAGGATCATCCTTACTTGTTGTCATACCCCAATTTTTGATCCAAGATCCCACGTTCATATGTCATTTGACCCTGATTAGTTTCTGACTTTTTAGTGAAAAATTCGAAAGAGAGGTATTTTAAAATACCTCATTTTTGGTTCCGAATCGGGCCCTCTTCTCTCTATTTTTTTTAGTCTTTATTTCCATCTTTTATTTAAGTGTTTTAATTTTAATTTTTATTCTTTATTTTAATTCTATTATGTCAGTCATTATTTCTTTTTATTTTTTTAAATTACTTCTTGTTTGTTTTGTCCAAAACGTCAAAATAAATCTGATAAGTCCAAAGTAGTCCAAATCCAAAAAAAGGCAGCCTCATCTGCAGACAGATTTTCAGGAACAAGTTTTCCTCCTCCCCAAGACTAGGCATACAGTTTTAAACCTTAACTCTGATGCTATAAAAGAAGGAGGAACAATAACAAATAGGAGCCAATTTCCAACAGTGAAACCTACAAAATCAAACACACAGTTTCATAAATTCTTTCACAGCACTACAAACATCACAACAAGCCAATTTTGCTGAGCCGAAAACACACACAGACATCCAAACCGTGAATCTTCACAAAGCCTCCAAATTTCCAACACCAGCAATCGAAATAGATACACACATCCAAACCAACGGAAGCACGAATCAAAACATAAAAAAGACAAATCAACACCAATCCACAAACCATAAACTAGTGCCACAAACCTAATTACATCAAATTTGATCAAACCACAAGCCATAAACCAACAGATCCAAACAACCCAAACCGAACTCATATACAAATCCAATCGGCCATTAGAAACCACCCATATAACCATCACACAATCACAATCAAACCAAAGGGTCCAAACCCACAAGCCAACACATCGAAACAATACCAATCCGGTCCCAAATCTTCATAACAGGAGGAAATCATTCAAAGGTTAAAAGAGGTATAATTTCTAAAACTTAGATCTAGGGTTTTACGAGTCTTGTTTGAAGATTTTGAGGTGAAAATCGGTAGAGGAGAAAGAAAGAAAAAGAGAGAGCAAAAACAAAAGGGACCCTTTTTTGATCCGGCGCGGTGGCGCCGACACCCTTGTCGGCCAACCACCGTGCCAGAGTTTGAACACTAGCCGATGTTTTCGCCGGAAGAGATGAAGGGAAGAGGAGAGATAAGAGAGAACAAAGAGAGGAGTGGATGAAGAGAGATAAATAAAATAGGAGATGAAATATTTCTGAAGGGGAATTTCTATTTATACTCATCCCTTATCCCATGCGTGCACGACCACGCTACGAGTGTGTACCCTCACTCTTTCCAGCCTTCAGATCAGATCCAACAATCTGCAGAGCCTCAACCTTGTAGCCCACACGCCCCTCAAGCCCTTTCAAAGCCCAATTTCTTTTTTTTTTTTTAATTCTGCACCCCCCCACCTTATGATTGCACCCCCGGCATTTCATTTTATTTACTTCATGCATTTTATTTTCGTTTTGCATCTTATTTTCGCATTTTTTTATTTCCTCAATAGTTTAGGTTTATTATTCCACATATTACATATTTATTTTCCGCCATTTATTTTTATTGCAGACTTAGAATGTGACTAGGTCAATGTACAATATAAATGAGAAAAATGTGTGTGTATGTCCTTTTATTTTTTATGCTTTGTATATATTTAAATTATGTTATGTTAGGAGATTTTGTGGTGATCCAACGTCACTACAAAATTCTCACGCTTTTATTTTATTGCTACGTTAGTTTATTTTTAGGTTTCACTTATTATTTGAAAACAACAAAAACATGCAAATAGCGCAAAACTCACAAAAAATATTTTCATAATAAACCTTGATCCAAATCAAGTGATTCCCTTTTTTATTTTCTCTTTCTTAATCAAATTGCAATCAACCTTAATTCTATTTTGAGTATTTTTTCTTTTAATATTAAAAATACAAACCAATTCTTGTTTGCCACTTGGCTTTTATTTAAACGTTTTCAAAACTAATAAAAAACACATAACCAATCAAACGGTCATTTCTACCCCGAACTACGATGTTTTGATCTCTCACGGATACGTAGGCAAAAGACACTTGTCCTTCCAAATCAATAAAAAAATGTAAATAAAAATGTTCCTTTTCTTTTAATCATCACTCTAATTCCTTCTTTAAAAAGCAAGTAAGTTATAGCACAAAAGTTGAATAAAATCAAGAGGTTCTCATAGAGTACTACGAATGTTTAGGGTGCTAACACCGTCCGTAAACGTAACTAACCCCCGAACCCTAAATCTTTTAAAAAATGGTTTATTTGAACTTTTTCCCTTTTCTTTAAAAAATTAAAAGTTCAAGTCATGAAATAAATTAGTGAGTCAAACGCTAATCAAATAGTTTTGATCTCCAAAAAATGACGCGACACTTATCATTTTCCTTTATCGAGATATTGTCTAACTGGTATTATGGGAACTTGGTTCTCCCGTTTGTAGTTTTTTTTTTGTTTTTTCTTCTGCTTTAGTTTTACCTTTTGATAAAAAAATAAATTAATCAATAGCAAGCTCTTTTATTAGAGATACGATTAAAGTTTAATATCTCTTTAAATATGATTTTTTTATAATTATTCTCAATAAAAGAATGAATAAAATAATAATAGTAATAAAACATAATAAAAACTTTGGAAGATTTAAACCTAACAAAAGAAATGCAGTGACTAATATGTACAAGAACCAATGTGAAAAAATGATGAAAGTGCATGGATGATGATGATGATGATCATAATAATAATAATAATAATAATCTCTTACTTATAAATGTTAACCCGTTTCGCTATACTTAACCTAATTTTAACCTAATTTTTCCCTCCACACTTTTGCATTTAATGTTTATCTAAAGTAAAATAAAATTATGTTCCTAATTATATGCTATTTTTTTGGAAAGGAATAACCTTCAACCCGTGTCGCTATATTTAACTTAATCTCTTACTTATAAATGTTAACTCGTCTCGCTATACTTAACCTATTATGTTACGTTACGGTACCAAGGAAGATGTCATGGAAATATTATGTTATGGTACAATACCAATGTCTATGCTTCTTAAAATTATGAAATACTATATGACAATCGTGACATTCATCTAAACTATTTTGTTACCTATTACCATCAAATATTACCTTCTATATGACCCGTGCGTTATATAGCATAAAATATTTGGCAACTAAAGCTAAATGTGTAGTACAATAAGAGATGAAGAAAGAGGCAGGTTTGACATCCCTCTTGCGCGCACTATGAAGAATTTGAGAACATGGGGTGATGGAGCAGAAGAAGGTGGAATATTTTTTTTTTTGAATCGGAGAAGAAGGTGGAAATTAATCTAAACAATCCTAGATTCAAATCGATCTGACATATAAGTTGGATGTGGGACAACCCACTTTGACCATTCATAGTAACCCCACATTTATTGATATGAAGCCTCTGTATAAAAGGCCAATAGTGAGACTATGGCATCATAAGTGCCCCATAAAAGAAAAGAAGTGGATGTGAGTTTGAATGAAAAAATTGTGAAGAAGGAAGAGTTATATATATTTAATGACAATCAATGATCCTTCAACCTTGGCCAACCAGTCAAAAAAAATGTGATCGAATAGTCAAAAATCACGTAAAATATCCATGAAACTGGTCAACCTTGCTGACCAAGGTCATTGTCCACAATCTGGATGTTTTCGGATTCATGTCAATATTTTTTCTGCTTATATAATCTGAAACGTCTCCAGATTGTGTTAAAACTTGTACTTTGTGAGGTTTTTACTTTTCGAATTATATAATCAGAACATGTTTTTTTAAGGAATAATAAGAACATGTTTAAAACACATGAAACATAACGATTTGTCATTAAATCAAATTCTACAATAACGACATAAATTAAACGTAACAATTTCAAAAAGATAATTCACCAACAAAGTACAACAGTGTAAAACAACGTAATTAAACACAAACAAGATCACGAATCAGACAAACTAAATTCTTCATTGGATTTATCCATGCAAGCGCTGATTTCCTTGTAGGTCTTGGAGTGAATCAAACTTTCCCGATTATCATGACAATGTCTTACCAAGGTAGCATCTAACTTGATCGGTCCCTTTGAACTATACAGATCAAATATAGAGAACATGGTTTTCACGTCGTCATCGTTCTAAAGTTTCATCTGGGTGAATCGAATGAGTCGATTAACGGACGATGTACACATTGTCCACCTTTCTTGTGTCTCAATGGTTGAGACGACCATTAATTTAGTTCAACCGATCCTTCAAGCCAGACAGTGTAACATCAACATGGATCCTAAACAGATTGAGGTTCTGTGTTCTAGTAAACTGCAACTATATATCTTAATGTTCATATCTATTTGATAAGTGTTCATGTTTATGTGTTATGGTTTGCAAATGAATCAAACACACCAAATTATAGAATGTTTTGTGTTTTGGATCATAGAAATTATTGATGCAATATGGACAAAGAAACTATCGTCGCAATGTAGACCACAAAAAAATCTTGTATTTCACTGATTTAGATTAAATAATATGAAATTTGCCACATCTTCTAAAGCTTACATGTTTTAACACAGTTTATGTACATTTCAAATTATATAAGCCGAAACAATATGGACATAACTTCGGATTTATATATATAATCTAGTAACACCTAGACTGTAGGTTGTGTCTTAGTCAGCAAGGTTTTGTCATTTGTTTCAATTTGGTCAGCGCAATTTTGGGTCAATTGATACATTTTACATGTTCGTTGACTGTAATTACACTCTAGGTAGTCATTTGGCTATATTAGTCTTGAATTATTCTCCATTTTCATTTCAATTATAATTTTGAAGGCTGCTAGTTAGGTGTTTGCTAATGTTGCTTATGGTGTCTTGAAAGTTAGAGCTAATCATACTTATCCATTGTCTGAGGCAATAAAAGCACATGAAGACTTGGAGAATAGGAAGACCACTGGAACTATTGTGTTGATGCCATAAGGCTATGTTTTGTATATTTGTGGTATTAAACATTAAATACTTGTGGAAAGGAACTATTTTTTATTTTATTTTTATTAACAATAGGGACCATTTTATTCATCATTAACTAGTTTTTCTTCCTAAATAACTATATTTCAGTCATCATAGTTATATATTCAATTCAATAATTGGGTGGAATATTGTGGAATCAAAATACCTTAAAATGTGAAACGAAAACATTTGGAGGACTAAAAGGAAGTTAAGGCTTTGTAATTTTTTGAATTTATTGCTAATAGTTAATTAGTTTTATGGCTAGTTTGGCTTCCACTTATGCCCACCAGCCATAATCGACCAAAAGTTTATTTTGAAATAATATATCTTAAGCGATCATATACTGTGTTGCACTTGCACCATAGTTAACACTGAATGAACTGCTATAATGTGATAGTTCAAAAGTTCATTGTATAAAATAAAGACTTACCTTTTTAAGGAATAATACTTTCGTCTAATAGTTCATGATTGTAGACTTGTGGTAGTTTATTAATAGTTCATAATTTGTTAAATCAGACATGCAAGGTTGTAATCACTACATGAAACTACATATAACATAAGCTCCAAATTATGTTGCACATGATCTTGCGGCGAGGCTCTCAACAGCAGGGTCTGAGGAGGGTAGATATACACAACCCTACCTTTGCAAACGGAGAAACTCTTTTCTAAGATTTGGACCCATGGCCTCCAGGCAACAACGTTACCGATGTGCCAAGGGTTGCCCTCATGAACTTATAGTCTAATACATTGACGGTTTGACACCACAAAACAAGTACTCTGCAAACCGACTGACACGGTCGGCATGATCAAGAAAAACCATGAACAAAAATTCAAAGCTAAAGCCATAAAAACGAGAGCAAGCAGCAAAATGAGTTGTGATGAGGGCCAAATGGTTCAGTATACTTGATGATCCATTCCTTCAGCACACAACTGAATGGACCCAAATTACATCAAATTTAAGGGAAAAGATGACAAAATTTGCAAAGTCACATGACATGTGATGATTTGAAATATTTGAACGAGTAAGGGTGTCAAAAATTATATCTTAAGTTTACAGATTATGAAATTATATTGTTTTAATGTAAGCACACAATAAACAGCATGTAACTTAAGGAGGATACTACATGGAAAACCATTTCATGTGATTCATTATGGTTCATGAAATTAACAAGTTGACTACAAATTTTTATTTTGCTAACTAGCATGTAACTACAAACTATATTTAAAAACAAGTTCATGGTTAATTTCATAGTCTACTTTGAACCATTTAAAGTGGTAATGCATGTTAAAATCAACCAAAAGTATGAATAAAATCACAACTGGCAACATACGATATCATTAGTTACACAAAAGCATTCAAAATCCTTGTGAAATCCGCTTAATCTGCAAGCCTTCAACAACACCTTTAATCCACCAAAAGGTAGCTACAGTGTGTGAGACGAAAGGTGCAGGTAAAGAGAAGAAGAGGGAACACCACAGTATCTCCTCCTCAACCTTTACTAACTGAACTATCTTGATTGGTTAATCGGGAATTTTCTTCAAAATCGAATGAAATGTAATTTATACCTCTTATCGAGAAGACATAATGAATCTTTACTAGTTTCTTTACACAGGCACACGATGTGTCTGAGTTCAGTAAGAGTGATATAATACAACAATATGGTGTACAATCAAAGAAACTAGCCAACCATTACAGCTATAGAAATATTTGGCAACAAGCTTGGAATGACCAAAGAGCAACCTATTCCAATGAAGAAGCATCAATTTATGAATCAAAGTGATCTCTATTCTGTGACAATAAAACATAATTCCAGAAATTGATTATTCCCACTCAGTTCCCCCTGGACCTCTTATTGTACGATTAAACTTTAGCAGCCTCTCAAGTTGCTTCGCCAACATCCCCCTGAACCCGTACTTGTGAAGTTGCGGAAAGCCCCGATACAACTGATTAAAAACATCCATCCTCCACAAATATAGAATAACAGTGCCTATCTTGTCTTCTTTCACCTGATCAGGCTCATGAAAGAACCTTAACCTCATTGTTAGTACTACTTGACAAGCTAAAACAAACAATAAGAAATCACAGGCTCTACAATATCAATCCAAATCAAATATCTTCAAAACATAATCAGCAATCACTGATTAAAGATAAAATCTCGGAAAAACTAGGTAAACAGAAGTTGGATGCCCGTGACTAAAAATTCATATCATTAATTATAGTAATTATTAATTAATGTTTAATTAACAGTTGTGATGAGTTATTACTTAATAATATGTCACAACTTAGGTGAGATAATTACCTCAAGGCTGAAGGATGACGTTGGGTATTTTTGGCTGTGGTCTAAAGGCCTAGATTAGAAAGATCAATTTCTTTTGACTTGGCTTCCGAATTCTCAACTTCCTCTTCCTCGGTAATCAACCAATTGTAGGGAAGCTGAATTTTAGGTCCAGGCCCGCTGATACTTTCTTCCACATAATCAAACATTAGATGGTGCACTTCAGATTCTTCAAATTCATTATTGAAGAACATAATGCTATCACTATCGCAAGATAATTTTTCTGCACCCGCTTTCTTGATTAGCATGCGCAGTCCCCATTTCTTTATCATCAAACCTGGGCAGGCTTTAAAAGTGATATGTGCTCCTGTTTTCACAAAATGACAATGCTCTCGAGAGATATAAATTATCCAAAGATGTTTTGATCCATCAATTTTTTCCAGTTCCAAATTAAGAGGCAAATCAAAGCGTTCTTCCGTGTGTTCACTTTCAAAAGAAAGATAAAAAGGATGTGGCAGTGCCGAAGACAATAAACCATGCGATGAACCTGAATTTGCAAGATGGTTGTTTACTTCAAATGCTACACAAAAGGAAAAGCCAATCCAGTTGTAATCCACATTAGACTGTACTATCCTTATTATTGAATGCCCACCAAATTGGTGATGGAACCATTTGGGAAGAGGACGGCTGGATGGATCATCAATATGTTTCCAATCCCAAGGAATTATAATGTCAAAGCCACACCGAAAGTGACGGGGTTTCTGGTACCAATGAAAAACCATAGTATGTCAGATCTGGAGAGTATTTGCTATGAAAAAATGCTATGTGGCTTGCGGATTTCAAATAATGATCAGTCGACTAAAGACAATATACACATAATCGTAACAGTGGAAACCATTTAAAATCCAACTCCCTGATGAAGCAATGTTTGATGAGAGAGTAGAAAAATATTTAAGCTTATGGCAATGCAACGTGTTTAACTATGTTGTATTGTACATCTTGATTGCACAAGATATATCAGAGAAAAAATGTTATTCAAAGTACTAACCTGAATAAGTCTTTGAAACCATCTAGTAATATATTGGCAAAAATATTCTTGGTGATCGAATAGGGAGAACTTCAATTCGGGGCAGTCAAAAATATAAATTCCTGACCTATGATCTCGCGAACCTAATGTCATTTTAAAATAACTTCCCACCAGCGACGGAGCATTTAGTGTATGTTTATGTGGAAGAGTTTGAAGCTTACGGCAATGAGCCAAGTTCAAATATGCCAGACACCTAAGCTTAGAGATAGAAGAAGGTAGTACATCAATACTGTTTCCTTGTAGACTTAGTCTTTCTAAACACTGTAGCTTTCCAATAGCAGCAGGTAGGTCATAAAGATTGCAAAAGCTTACATCAAGAACAATCAAAGAGTTTAGACGAGAAGAACTTAAACTCCAACTGAGGGGCAGAGTTGCAAGTTTCAAGCAGCCGCATAAATCTAGAGTTACAAGAGAAGTCATATTATTAATGCTATTGGGTATTTCAACAAGAATTTTGCAATCCCTCAAACTCAAGAATCTAAGCTTTGCAAGAGCCCCAATGGATTCATGAACTGTGGATAAACTTGTACATCCATCCATATCAAGGTACTCAAGATTTGATGCCCCGGTAAAATCTGGTGTTTTTTCAAGTTTTGTGCAACCAGAGAGACGTAGAACTCTCAAAAAGTGTAAATTTGATACCCTACCAAAATCGAGGTTGACCAAACTGCTGCAGTTTTGCAAACTTAAGAAAACAAGTTCTGTAAGATGTCCAATTGATGGATGGACTTGTATTAAGTTTGTGCATCCGGTAAAATCTAGCCGCTCAAGTTTTGGGGTCCAAAAAAACTTTGGAGTCTCTATAAGATACTTGGAGTTGCTCACATCAATACTTCTCAAATTAGGGAGATCCTGTAGAGAGAGAATTAGCAAGCATCATTAAAGATGTCCCACTAAAACTTGAATTTTATTAATTTGTTTTCGGGTGCTTTCAAAGTTAATGTAAACTTTAAAAATATCTCATGCAAGCTGACTCACATTTTAAATGTTTCTAAATTAAGTGTACGAGAGCATTTCTAATAGAGATTGCTTCGCGGAATAAAGTTATTTGTGAAATCTATTTAGTAAAAAAAATAGCTGTCAGGTTTGAAGCATTAGAAAATTACAAATAAGTGTTGTTGTGTACCCTACAGAACCCACATAGGTACCCAAAATGGAGGAAGTTTGTGGGATGTTCTAATAATAATAATAAGTGAAAAATGAAACTCGTACAATGATCTGTAAATAAATAGTTGAACAAAAATGCTAGTTAGTACAAAAATGATTTCGTCAAAAGGGCACGAAGGTGTGTACTTCTCAAAAAGCAGTTTTATAATTTCTATCTCTATTCTTTTCCATGATTTTTTCTTTTACACACATATAGCCCCATTATGTAATGCAGGTTTTTTATTCTAAATTATCGAAGCACAAGTATGGTATTGTTTCTTCAGACCAATTTAAAAATGAAAAAGAACTATTAATGTACCTTGCGACCTTCCCACAGTCGTTGAATGCTGCTATCAGGCATATTCAATTCCACAAGATAATACGGCTCAAAATTTGACGGCAAAGAAGTAAAAGGGTATCCATGCCACAAAAGATATCGCAAGTTGTTTGAAAGAAAATTTAAATTTCCTGAATAATGGTTATGATACAATATCAGAAGTCCAAGGTTCCTCATTTTTGAAAATCCATCAGCCCTGCATTTGGAGAAATTTTCCTTTTGATCCAGAACTATAGCTTTAGCATTGATTGTTCCCTGGGAAACAAATAGAATAAGCACAATATAGAAAGAAAATAAATTACCTAAACTAACCATGTTAGAAACATAAAATTACCTATATATCCTATATTACAACATCGATCTATTTAGTGGAAATAAGAAAATCATAAAATCAAAAAATCAAATTGTGTTTAAATTAACAGTGAAAACACTACATAGTAATTGGTTTTCTTTAAATTATTTATTAAAAACAAGTTTCACGTTTTAATGTTAATTGAAATGTACTACTTGATGATGTTCATAGAAACATTGGTCAAAATGTGACAACCAAAACACATTCAAACTAAAATCATAAACTAGGATAGAAAGAGAACATACGCCCCATGAAATAATCTATGATTATTATCATTTCACCCACATAACCCCACACAAGTTAAATTCACACAAAAACCATAAAACACGCCCTCTAATTTCAGAAACATAGTTTGTTACCGTTTCAGTCATCAAGGCATGATAGAAATCATTGAATCTCCATAATCTACTCCACGATCCTGGCTCTTCGGGAAATTGGTGCCGAATGATTTTCTTCCCCAACTCTTGTAACATATCATGCATATGAATCTCCTGGTTTTTAATGGTAATGAGTGATTTCTCCAAGATTCTCTGAATTCCAATGTGAGGATATAATCCACAAGCATCTAAAATTCGGTTTACATAAACTTCCCTCTCTCCTTTAAAGAAACAAGCAATGTGCAGAAATATTTCTTTCTCCTCATGTTGTAGTCCATCAACACTCATCTGAAGCACATCCATTATTTTACGATCTGGATTGTTCTTCAATCTATCCAAAGCATTTCTCCACTGACTAGCATCTCGGGTACACAAGAAAGAACCCACAACTGTAATTGCTAATGGAAGATGTTGAACATATTTTAGTACCTCTGGAATCAACTCAACACAATTGTTGTTTTGTTCTTCACCTTTGAAGGCTTTTCTACAAAAAAGGTCATAGGCATCATTACTATTCAAGAGTGAAACTTTGTCAACTGCATCCGCCCCATATACTCTTAGAATATGCTCATCCCTTGTGGTTATGATTATTCTACTTCCTCGACAAAGCAATTTAGGATTTATGGCCAATTCCTGCAATTGCTCTAACTGATCAATGTTGTCAAGAACTAGAAGGACCTTAATGCCACTCTGAAGCCTATTTATCATAATCCCAGCTATTTCACTAGTATCATATGAATCAAGATTTTTCTCATCTAGAGCTTGACGAAGAATTTGTTTTTGCACAGAAACAATGCCACCATCCATATAAATTTTGCTTGTGTTTTGAATAAAACAACGAGCATCAAACAGATAAGAGATTTTGTCATACAAAACAGTAGCATGAGTTGTCTTTCCTACTCCGCCCATCCCCCAAATTCCCAGAACTCGAAAGTCATCCTCCTCTGAGCTCAATTTAAGAAGCTTTTCTAATTCTTCTATGCGAGGTTGCATGCCAAAGAGATCACTGGTAAACCCTGAGAATTTATGACCTAGTGCTTTTATCACTGCTTGAACAATTTTTTCAATCTCTGTAAACTCTGACCTGAGGGAGGAAAAATAATAACACTAAACTTAATTATCACCTTAAGTTACAAGAGAATATATTAATGGATTGTGTATAAGTTGTTGGGGAGAGCAAGTTGGTCAATAAAAGTTGATATGATGACCAGCTACGGAACACTGACAAAGACGATTGATTATCAAAAATATAAAATAATGGTCCAAAACTGCGATCTGAACGGTAATATATAACAGATTTTAATGCCACCATGATTGAGGCTGCATAGGCCACATGTGATCATGATTATCTGCCACATCAGGTATCGTAACACAGCCTCAAGTGTTATAGCGACAGTAACTGTTATTGTCACCATTGTTTAAGATTAGACGCCGAAAGTAAGTTAGGAAAATGAAAGTGATTGACCATAACTATGCATCGGTGTTATCATGCCTTCAATCTAAAGTATTAGTGCTGTAAGGAGCAAGAGAAATGATTTTGCCTCCAAAATTGATTCTACTTGAAGCTATAAATTGTAGTTTGTAATTCTAAATTATTTTTACACTCAAATTATTGTCCAACTCATTTTTACATGAATGTATCCAAATACAAATCATTTTACTTTCGACTCACTTTTAATCAGGATCAATTTTACATAATGAATGGAGAGTTGGGTAGATCAACTGGTTTGAGTTAAGGAGTTAAAGGTTGAAGGTTGAAGTCCTAACAAGGAGAAAAAAATACAAGCAATCAACAAAACAACAACAACAATCAAGCCTTGTCCCAGTAGGTGGGGTCAGCTACATGAATCAAACGACGTAATAGTGTCCTATCAAAAACTGTCTTTCTCCAACCCATTTTTCTCTTGATCCTTCCTAATAGTGTCTCTTATAGTTTTTCTAAGCCTACCCACACCTCTAGTTATCTGAACCCCCTCCATCTGATATACTCTCCTAACTATAGAATCCACAATTCTTCTCTCTTCATGCCCAAACTACGCAAGTCTAATTTCTACCATCTGATGTCGTCATTTCTAATTTTATCTCTTCTAGTCTTACCACACATCAATTACATAGTCAATTCATTCAAATTCAATTTTTCTTCTGAACCAAACATGAGATAACCACAAAAATAAAATAAAAAAGTAAATAGAACATGACATATTATGATTTTGATAAAGAATGTATAAATAGCTGAGTACTTACTTATCTCTAACATCAAATCCAACCAAACTGGCAAATTCCGTCATAGCTTCCTGCCATCGATCAACCTTGTCAAGATCAACATCATATTTGAACTTCTTATCAATGTGTGAATTGTAATCATCCTTGAAAACTCCAATATGTTTTCGAATATGAGACGGATCAACATCATAGAAAACAGGGATAACAGTTTGATTCAATTCTCTTCGACAATCTGAAATAGCAACCATTTCATCCAAACACCATGTTGACTGAGAATAATTTTTTGAGAAGACAACTATGGAAATCCTTGAGTCTCGAATTGCTTGAAGAAGCTGTTGTGAAATGGATTCACCTTTCTTGAGAGTTTGATCATCCTTGAAAACGAAGATACCTTTTTTGATGAGATGATTATAGAGATGATCGGTGAAATTGTTTCGCGTGTCGGTTCCACGGAAACTGAGAAACACATCGTACTTACAGATTCGCATGGAGGAGGAAGAGTTGTTGTTGCCAGTAGAAGACATGAGTTCCAAGACGAGAATGAGAGATCCAATGTATCTCAAGTCAACTTAGCGTCACTTTGAGTTCATTAGTGGCTCCTCAAACGCCCACTCATTATGTTACAAAAAAAACACGATAAGACTCTATACCACTACTCCATCTATTGTGAATTATAAACAAATTTAACTTTTTAAGTTTATTTAATTAATGATGTAGTGATTTATAATCATTAATTGAATGAACTTAAAAAGTAAAGCTTCTCTTCTAATTTGATAGGAATTCTTCTTACTTGAAAGAGTTTATTGGTTTCTTGGACTGCTCCTTCGTATTTATATTTCAAATCCAACTCTCATCATTTAATGCAATTGCCAAGATTTTATGCTCAATAGTCTGAATTCTAATCTTGAAGGATATATTGTTTATCAGAGATCCCTTCAAGATTAGTGAAACGCACCGTTTCATTAATAGGGAAAAAGAAAAGAAAATAATTAAATAAGTAATAATAATAATTATATATACATATGGAACTTACTAGACACTCACGTGGGAAAGAAAAAAAAACATAACACTTTCCACGTTCCTTTCTTACTCCCTCCCGTAACTCTCTCTGTTCTCACCTTTTCTCTTCATTTTGTTTCTTCCTTTTCCAAATCATCAAATTACATCACCAAACCAAGCATTCATAAGTAAAACTCTTCATCTAAGCAAAGCTATAGCCAATCCTACAAGTTAATTTGGGTTTGATTTTGGAGATTGGGGTTAGGGTTCTACGAAAGGAGAAGCGTGCCCACTTTTGGTAATTACTCATTGAGGCTCTTTGAGATATGGCGCCGGATGCTTCACATGCTTCTCCCGGGATAGTTGGAGAGCACACTTAGTTGATCCGTCATAACTGTGAGTTGATGACGATCATTATCGCTTATTTTCAATATCTTTATTATTGATATTTTTATGATTTTATATGTTAAAGTATTTACAAAAATAGGGAACACACCCTTCGAATATTTTTCTCGTCTTGATACATGTTTAAAGTCAATGATATTATTGTGGTCTCTATTTGGATTTTTAT
>Ga0315914_1000222_pt1 | contig 60746 bp, 41 predicted proteins | sample MpolenodulesMG_FD_203920 | JGI IMG/M metagenome (GOLD analysis project Ga0315914, IMG submission 203920) | Medicago polymorpha root nodule microbial communities from Los Angeles, California, United States - elongated nodules | ecosystem: Host-associated > Plants > Roots > Nodule | place: USA...
GTATTTGATTCAATCCGGGTAGTGTAGACATTCCTTCATTCCCAACCCCAAGTATTTTCAATTTCCCCTTTTATTTTATAGAAAATATCCTATGATTTGCTGTTATTCTTCATTGAATCACATGAATCGATTTAGCAATAATGGAATTTCTGGTCTTTTTACTTTACTGAATCACATGAAATTTTACCGAACTATGTCTATGAAATACATATTATGAAAACAAGAGATTTTATACTCAAATTGGAATTTGCAACAAAACAAATAAATAGAATCTAACTTGTAATATAAATCGAAACAAATTGATAAATTTCACCTAGACTTGGAGTATTTTAAAGTAGTAGTATAGAATGTTATTACATAATTCTAATTCGATTGATACCCCAAAAAATGCATTCAGGATTTGTTCAGCTCCATGAGATAAAGATATCAAAAATAAAATAATCAGAAAAAATAGACAATTTTTTTTTTTTTGAATTTGAGAATACGATTGCAGTGCATAAAAAGACTTGGATTTATTAAACATGCATAGATCTAACTTCCGCTATAGCTATCTCTATATGTCTTGCAGTCCTATTTGTTCGGGACATCACATGTTATGTTCATTTATTAATCTATTTAATGAAAAATTGGCAAAAAAATGAAAGCACGAGAATTTATCGAAAATTCCCTATAATATAGGTATGTGTAACAACAAAAATGCATGTTCTAGGGTTGACATAGATTAACAATTGTTGTTATAATTGAAATAGAGAAAGATTAAAATAATAATATTGATTGGTTATGTATCAATTTCCATTTTTTTTCTCATTAAGAAAGAATATATTAAGATTTAAGATTCAAGAATTATTCAGGAATTTGTCGTTAACGGTTGCTATTTGTGCTGAAATTTTGACTTTTCTTTTGTGACTGATAAGGTATACATTTGTTTTCAATAGAAAAATGGGATTAAAGAAAACAGAAGTTAAGATACAAACACATCAAAAAAAAGAATTTCAGAAACCCATTTTTGTTTTTTGGAGAGGAGGAGGGGTATTCGGATGTATTTTTTTGTATTATTTTGGCGATATGGCTGAGTGGTAAGGCGGGGGACTGCAAATCCTTTTTCCCCAGTTCAAATCCGGGTGTCGCCTGATCGATAAGAGAATTCAAATCGTTTATTTCGTTTTGTTGGTATAGAAAACTTTTTCTTTTTTTTTCCAGCGCAAGCTAGTGTAGGAATAAGGGACTAGTTTGATGCTAAATTCTAAGCATCGGGAAGTTTGTTCTCTATAATGTTCTAAATATTTTCGTCTCAAATTCAACGAAAAATTCATTAGAGGGGTGAAAAGGAATAGATCAATCTTGAAATGATTGTTCTTTTATTTCACTACTAGTGTAGTGTCCATCTACTTTTTGGGTCTTTAATCTTTAATTAGATTGGATAAGTCGGATGGAGAATATAATTTCAGGAAGGTGTTAAAGAAAAACCTTGTATACAAACTTATGGTAAAGTATATGAACGCTTCTTCATTTATTCCATATTAGTTAGATTCATGAAATTGAATCTCTAATTAGATTTCTTTTATTATTATATTAAAAATATAATAATATTAAAATTGAAAATAGAATAATATTAAAAAAGTCCAAAGTAAAAGAATTTTAGAGGATATTTTACAATTGGTTTAGAGAATGAATCGGGAGACAATCAAATGGAAATAAGAGATGCAAATAAGAGTCTGAGTATGCAAAGAAATCTATCTTGATTCTATATTTTTTATTTTTGACTTAAGGAAATGGGGGGTAAAATAAAACATGAGTCTTTTTATTCGTACCTAATTAGTACGATGCATTTCCTTACTACTCCCAAGGATATTTTTTATTTATGCTTAATTTAATATTTTTCAATTCTACTAGAAATGAGGTAATAACTTGTTAGATGTTTTAATTGGATGTTTCGTCAATGGTGTTATGACGGAATCTTTTTTTGACTCTGTATCAGTGATTCCACTATTATTATAAGATATTATCAAAATAAAAACGAAAATAATACAAGAAAAATTAGTAAACAATAATAAAAAAATTTCTTCATATTGATAGAGATAGGAGACAAAATTTACATGGATATAGTAAGTCTTGCTTGGGCTGGTTTAATGGTAGTTTTTACATTTTCCCTTTCCCTTGTAGTATGGGGAAGAAGTGGACTCTAAGAGGACTACTAATTGAGTTAAGGGATCAAAATGTCTCAATTATTTTATAGCTAAGTTCTTCAATTTTTTAACTATTGAATTTTGTTATTTTATTAATACTAATTAAATTAATGATTAACGAAATGCAATTTGATACTTCATTTTGAAACTCTACTGTATTCCAGTGGTGTAACATAATATTGGAAAAAAAAAATACTCTTTAAATCAAACAAATATTTGAATTGTTCCCATCTTATTGTCCCGGGAATACAGATAATTGGAAATGGATTACTACTCCAAACTTAATTCTTTTTAAGATTTATATTTCGATGAACCGGTTACCACCAATCTTTTCTAAATATGGGGTGGTGGGCGTTATGTATTTTTTTTTATGAAAGGTTAATAAATGAGACTGAAATCTAAGGGTGATTATTGTGTCATGTCATTCTTGAATCTTTCTTGATAAAATCATTTTTAATATCTAGCATTTTCCTTTTGAAAATTCTGAATTGTTCTGACAGAGAATTATAAAAAAATTATTACATTTAAAGTTCTAATTGAATACCATGGTTTATTTATGTTTTGTGTAGATTTAAATCTCAACATATTTATTATCATACCAATATGAAAAGCTTCCCTCAAAAAAAAAAGAAAACCAATATGAAAAGCTAAAGAAACAAAAGCTTGCCAAACGAAAATAAAATAAAATAGTCCTTTTAATTATTGAGAGGAACTCTACTAGGGTAATATCTTTTTGAAAGGAACACTACTAGGGTAATATCTCTATAGCACACTGTAGATTTAACCTAATAAAAAAAAAAATCAACACACTGCAGAAGTACATTGCAAGTTGGCCATGAGAGTTAAAATTATACAAGACAGAAATATTTTGTCCCATACCAATTTACCAATATATCAAAATTATAATTATTTTATTCGCATAAAATCATTTTACGGTTGGAAAGAAAGTAAGTATAATCTTATTATTTTGTGGCTATTATAACTCTACAAGTGGTAGTGTGAACATTTGACAATGTGGTTTCCGTGATAGGTCTCAAAACCACAAGCTTTCCCTTTAAATACCTAAATATATAGTCATTTAATGTACTGCAAAATGAATACAGGTTTTGAAAAGATGGAGAAGAATGGTAGTAATCATACTAGAAGGAAAAAAGGAGGGCTTGCAACAATGCCTTTTATCTTTGGTATGCTTTGAAACACTAACTCTTTTATATTAAATTTAGAAATTTTTGTAACTCATATTTTAGGTTAGATAGTAAACTATAGAAATATTAATGTTGATTTAATTTTTTGTTGTTGCAGCTAATGAGGTTACTGAGAAGTTAGCAGTGGTGGGTTTCAATGCCAACATGATAAGCTACCTAACAACACAGCTTCACATGCCATTAACCAAAGCTGCTAACACTCTCACTAACTTTGGGGGAACTTCAAGCTTGACACCATTGCTTGGTGCCTTCATTTCTGATTCTTTTGCTGGAAAATTCATGACTATTACCGTTGCTTCCATTATTTACCAGATAGTAATTTTCTTTTTCTAATCAACAATAATGATTTTCCCTCTTAATTATGATTTTACATTATCTTGTTTTTTGAAATTATGTGTACACTTTTAAACAAGAAATTTTAATAATGATCAAATCATGTGATATTTTTGTGAATAATTTTATAAAATAAAATAAAATATATAATTTGATTGCTATAATTGTAACTCATGTTGTCATGGGGTCGGGGTCATATATAGGAAAGATACAAATTGTACATTTTTATATTCGAATTGGTGTTTTTTTTAACAAACCAAAATGAAACTTATATTAAACGACAAAAGATCCTCCACTCAGCGCAATGTGTGCCAAGAAAAAGCAATATTCGAATTGGTGTTATAACCTAGTTGGGTGTCTACAACCATGTTAGAACACTAGAATTGATGAAATGGATTTTTTATTTGAGGGGATCTTGATTAAATGGATTGATGTATATCCCCCCGTACTCTCATAAATTATTTTGCTTAAACAAATCGATTTTTTTCCTTCAGAAAATAAAAAATCAAACATATTTTAATATATGAATTCAGTTAGAATTGATATTATATAACTATTCTTCAAAAAAAAACTATTTTTTTTGGGTACAATGATATAAAGAATCTTACCCGTTCATGAAAATGAATAGTTTTTTTTTTCATAGTTAAAATGAATAGTTAATATTAAATAGATATGCACCGTAAATCTTGAAATTTAAAATAATGATTTTTTTTATATTTATATATCGATATATTTTATTAACATTTTAATTTGTAAAAGTTTACATTAAAGGATACTAATGCCATATTTTAACCTTAAGGGACCAACTTAGTTTTCATGTCCGGTTTGAAATTTTTTGGGGTTGTGTTTTCTTGTTTTTCATTTTTTTTATTACAAAAGTTACTAAACTTTTATTTCAATAAAAAAAATTACAAAACTTTTAGTGAATTTTTTTTAGAGGTTTTAGTAAAATTTTAAACATCGCCATTTCATTTTCTTTTTCTTCAAGTAGTCTAATCACTATAATTTCATTTGTTTATGATGAATAAATGAGGAATCTAGTATATTCAAATCTCCACTCTTACATATATAATATAATCTTCCTACCATCATCAACTGAGTTATAATTCACATGAAATTAGGGAGTGTTTACATGAGTATTGTCTTTGACACTAGAATTTGAAGACAGTAATTCTTTAAAGTTTTGTTCAAATATATTTTAGACTTTGAAGACCTCAAAGGTTACTATATTACTTTTAATGGAAACCTCAAAGGTTACTATACTAAATTGAAGATAAAAAAAGAATAAATATTTTAATAGAATTATGCAGACCTAAATGAATCATGATAGTATGCTTTTCTTTTTTTTGTTGAAAATAGTATGTACTCATGTAGATGTTTGAGTATATCTTTTGTGTGTGCAATGCATTAAACATGTAATGTCATGGTTTTCTCTATCAATGGAATGTGAACATACGTATGATGATGATTGAAGCCAATATATTTTTTTTAACGTCTATGTTATAAATACCTTGAATTCACCACTATTTAATGATGATTAGTCCTTATTGAAAGTTTTTTAATTCTAATTTGTCGAAATTTTTGTGATTTTTAATAATCAGGGTATGATTAGTTTGACTACATCAGCGGTACTTCCACAATTAAGACCACCACCTTGTAAAGGGGAGGAGGTATGCCAGGAAGCTAGTACAGGACAACTCGCTATTCTATATGTGTCACTTCTACTAAGTGCACTCGGATCGGGTGGGATCCGACCCTGCGTGGTAGCGTTTGGAGCCGATCAATTTGATGAATCGGATCCAAAACAAACAACAAGGACATGGACTTATTTTAATTGGTACTATTTTGTCATGGGAACAGCTATACTTGTGGCTGTGACTGTTCTAGTTTATATTCAAGACAATGTTGGATGGGGATGGGGCCTTGGAATCCCCACATTGGCAATGTTCATCTCAATAATTGCATTCATTGGTGGATATCCATTTTACCGGAATTTGAACCCGGAAGGAAGCCCGTTTACCCGACTTGTAAAAGTGGGTGTGGCTGCTTTTCGTAAGAGGAAGATACCTAAAGTGCCTAACTCTACGGTGTTATACCAAAATGATGAACTTGATGCCTCAATTTCTTTGGGAGGGAAGCTGCTTCATTCTGAACAGTTCAAGTAAGTATGGTAATTAATTTATGTATCTCTTATATTTTCCTTCCATAATGTTTTTTAACACACCTTTTCCTTCCTTGATAAAGCATATCATATGAGTTTGTACCGAAAAATAAAGCACATCATCAATCATATGAGTGTTTCAATAATTGAGTTAATAAAGGCCTTAGGTGAGCAATGATTGGACACAGTAGGACCCTCTTAAGAAAAGAATTCGAATTTGATTTTTACAAACACACATCTTGAAGATTAGTCTCACCACACAATCCTCGGAGTTCATTTCTCATGCTATGTCGGTTAAAAAGCTAACATCTTTTTCAAATCAAATCTTTAAATAAGAAATATAATATAAATTTAAATAGACTATCGAAGTAATAGATCAATGAAATTAATCTTTTTTATACTCAACATGAATTTTTAGAGAATGTTACTTTATATTATATCATATTTCAATTTTAATGTATACTAATATATTTAAACATACAAAAAAATTAGTGTATATTAATAAATTTAAATTACTCATAAAGGTTAACAAATTTATAATTTAATTCAAAGTATATAATATAATAATATATTTATTTAAGTAGAGGCTTTATTTATAACTTGTGGTCTGATTTTTTTTTTTTTACTAAATAAGCTTTGAAAAATTTGTAAATCTGATCTCTTGTAGATTAAGTTGTAGACTCTTTGTAAACCAGCCTGATCTATTGTTATTCCTATTTGCGAGATGCTCTTTGCTTCTTTCGGTGGGCCATAGATAAGACATTGACCATCACTTTGTTTTGTCGTGAACTATGAGCTAAATTAATCATCATTATTATAGGACCAATTTACACACACCACTAGTCTCTTGTGCATATCCATCCACTATACTCAGCCCAGTTCAATAAATATGGAAAAAATATATCGTCCAAGCGATAAAGGAGTTTCATCTCTCAAGCAATTTGTTAAAAGTCTGATCTCTGACTCTTATTTTGAGAAAAAAAAGGTTGGAAGTGAAAAATTATCTCATAAGTTCTCTGATAAAAACTAGTCATTACTAAAAGTATGTCCTCATGAGTTTAGCTCAGTTGATAAAGACAATGCATAATATATGCAAGGTCTATGGTTCGAACCCTGGACTCCAACAAAAAAAATATAAAATCTACAGAATACACACTCAACCTCTATATCTTTTTTTTTTTGATGGCAGAATATATATAAAAATATAGAAAGAAAAATAACTGTATAAATACACCGAAAGGAGCCGCCAAAGGACGCTCACAACCCAAAAGTACCACCCCCCGCTCGACAAAAGAGCCGGACGCAGAACCCACGGGAGCCACCAAAGAAACACCAAAAACAGAAAAACAAAAGGTCTCTAGAAACGGAAGAGAAAACTACAACAGGAAAATAAAAAAGGAGCACGGATCCACCAAAAAGAGCGCAGAACACCTGCCACCATAGGAGGAAGGCCAAGAGAGAACCCAGGGAGCCACCCGGGAAGGATTGGGGCAAGGAACCCCCCTCAAGGCAGGCCCCCTCAACCTCTTTATCTCTCCGCACCTTGACTTTACCCACAACCACCAAAATCATCTTTAAATCTCTTATATATACAAATTCGTATAAGTAGTTAAATGAAAGTCTAATTTTAAAATACATAATTTGTGTCAAACTATCTTACACAATCGTCACCATTAAAAATGTTAAAATAGTGTTGAGCAAATCATAAAATGATAGAAGAAAAAGAGAGAATGTGAGAGAAATTATAGCGTGAAATGTATTTAATTTTAACATAATGAACTAATGTACAAGCTTACAAGTATTCATACTTAATCTATGATTAAACATGCTAAGCTATGGTGTGATCAACCCTATGTGATCATAACTAACTCCCCCAAGATTAAAGGAAACAATTACAACCATTTACAATTCAATATAACCTTGTAAGCTGTGATAACTTGCTACACAAGTTAGTATAATATATGGTGTTCTTCCTCTATTTTTTCAAGTAAGTTTGATTGGGAGATTAGTCATTTTAGTCCTTGAATAGGAAAGAAGTCGTCATTTTAGTCCCTAAATGCAGATAAATTGCAAAATAGTCCCTGAATGTAGACTTTGTTAGTCAATTTAGTTCCTAAATGCAGACTTCATTAGTCAATTTAGTCCCTGAATGTAAACTCCATTAGTCACTTTAGTCTCTGAAATTGACCAACAGAGTCTACTTTTAGGGACTGTTTTGCAATTTCTTTGCATTCAAGGACTAAAGTGACTACTCTTTTCCCATTCAGGGACTAAAGTGGCTAATTTCCCAAATTTGATTCCATCTTCTCAGTATTTGTCTTCAATAATTAGCTTGTACCAAAAAAGCATTTAAACTAGCAAAGTAAATTTTGATATTAAAATACGAAATTTAACTCAAAATTGTCTCTAATTTTAGTGTCGGAAAAAAGTAGAGGATATCTTTTATGTTATTTGTCGTCCAAAGGGTAAGACTACTAAAGCCCTCACATTAGGCCTACAAACAAAAAGAAAGTATTTTTCATTAAATTCTATGAGAAAAATGGTATGCTGATAAAAAAGACCTCATATACCAAAACTTGTTTTAGGCCTCTCTTATTTTTAAAGATTACTGAGCCAGTCCTTGTTATCAATTTTCATCACTAATTTTACTTTTTTAGTATCTGATTCTATACCAATTTTTTTTTAACAAAATCATCTACCAAATGTTGTGATGTTATACAAAATAATAAACTAATTATAAATTTATAATCCAGATTTTTGGACAAGGCAGCAATAGTGACAGAGGAAGACAATATCAAAACACCAGACTTATGGAGGCTATCAACTGTTCACAGAGTGGAGGAATTGAAATCAATAATCAGGATGGGACCAATATGGGCATCAGGCATTCTTCTAATCACAGCATATGCCCAACAAAGCACTTTCTCCCTCCAACAAGCCAAAACTATGAACAGACACCTAACCAAATCATTCCAAATCCCAGCAGGGTCCATGTCTGTATTCACCATCCTCACAATGCTCTTCACCACTGCCCTTTATGACCGTGTCTTAATCCGAGTGGCCCGTAGATTCACTGGACTCGACCGTGGTATAAGCTTCCTTCACAGAATGGGAATTGGGTTTGTGATCTCACTTTTTGCTACCTTCGTTGCTGGATTCGTCGAAATGAAACGAAAGAAGGTAGCTATGGAACACGGACTCGTCGAACACTCTAGTGAAATAATCCCAATCTCAGTGTTTTGGCTTGTGCCACAATATAGCCTTCATGGAATGGCTGAAGCTTTTATGTCAATTGGGCATTTAGAATTTTTCTATGACCAAGCTCCTGAGAGTATGACAAGTACTGCAATGGCATTTTTTTGGACATCAATTTCTCTAGGGAACTATATCAGCACACTTTTGGTTACCTTGGTACACAAGTTTACTGCAGGGCCTAATGGTACCAATTGGCTTCCTGATAATAATCTCAACAAGGGGAAGTTGGAATACTTTTACTGGCTAATCACACTCTTGCAGTTTATTAATCTCATTTACTACTTGATTTGTGCTAAAATTTACACCTATAAGCAAATTCAGGTCCATCATAAAGGGGATAACAGTTCAGAAGACAACAATATTGAGCTTGCTAGTACTACAGTTTAAGTAAAATTTTATAAGGATACTATACTTCATGAGTTGCTTAGATTTGGATTTGGTCACCACACTTGTAGAAGTTATGTGATCATTTGCATAAATAATTACTATAACTATCATTATATAGTGTACAAGGAATGTATTTGTGAGCTTACTTTAGCTTTGTGGAACACATCTGTAAAATAAATAATAACTACTCTGTGTTTCATTTACTTCTTTTAAAGTAGATTTTTTTTTATAGAATATAAAGGAAAACTTGTTAAGTCATAACTCAGAAATATAAATTATGAAAATTTGCTCTAGCGCAAAATGCCAAATTGTTATCAACCCGTTCCTACTCTTGTCCCCTAGAATCAAGTCAAGGGATCTCCGCATCTTCATCTTCCAGCCATGAGAATTTAATCTTGATTACTCGCCATTGAGTTGATCAAGAAGCAGGAATGACAGAGAAAGCGAATTGAATTGAGTAAGAAGAACTTGTATAGAAGAAGTGCGAATCCAAGAAGTATGAATTGAATTGAATCATGGAAGGAGTATGAATCAGATATAAAAAATAAAAAAAGGAACTACGAGTGACGCGGAAGCATAGATAGAAATTCATGAACATGGTAATATAACATGTTGTGAACCACGGATTGATACTTGTGTACCAGTTCGTGATACTTTTGTGAATTAATTTGTACAAATTCCCCTATTATCCATGGAAACTGACGAACCGAGACAAGTGGGTGAAGATCGAAGAAAAATGAAGATTTTGCAAAATAACATAGATAAAAAAGAAAAAAGTGAATATAAAAAATATTTTAGATAATGGACACTACTTTTTTGCAATAATAAGAGAGGTTACGATACTTAATTAGATAGTACTAGTACTACGAACTGACATGTACCGAAACTTTATACCTTGTACTAAATTCTTCTCATGTTGTGTGCCGCAAACTCATGCCCAAACTGCATACCAATGCGAATCATGTGACAATGTGCATGAATATTACTCAAATATGTAAGATTCAACTTAACTTGATTATGAATGTAGAGGCCAAGAGTACACCTCAGCTAACATCTAAACCGAAGGTACAGCTAAGCAAAACAGAAAATCTAACCAACTATCTAGCTCATTTGAGGCTTCTCCTACACACTTTGGATCTGCTATTGCATGTGTTGTTGATAGAAATCAACATAATATGATATTTATCCAAAGGATTGTAAGGTGAAAATGAGTTGTTATTCATTTAATTGAAATTTACAACCTTTGGATACTAAAATGATATTAGATTCTAATATTTGCAATAGAGAAATACAGCAGCATATAAAGATACAAGTGAGGAACTTCTGTTCCTAAATCTAAGGAGTGGAACGCATAACTTCTGGTTGTTGCATAATCTATTCCTAAGACAGTGGAGCATATTGTGACAGTGATATCAAGTAACAAACTCTATCATTATCTCTATTATTAATTTATATATTATATTTATTGCGCCCTCGCAAGATGGGGTTTCCATCAATGACACCCATCTTGTCTCGAATTAGAGTGAAATGTAGGCGTGAGGGGTTTTGTGAGAATGTCTGCCAATTGATCCTTCGTGGAAATGTGGGAAACCTGTAGCTGACCATTCTGAACCAGTTGACGCACAAAATGATAATCAAGAGCAATGTGCTTCATCCGTGAGTGAAATACTGAATTGGCACATTGGTAAGTAGCTCCAATGTTATCGCACAATAGGACTGGGGTTGGAGTGGTGACTCAAAGTTCACCGAGGAGGTGGCTTATCCACCTCACTTCTGCAGCCGTATGAGCTACTGACCTGTACTCCGCTTCCGTCGACGACCTTGCTACTGTGCGTTGACGTTTTGACATCTAAGAGATTGGATTTCCCCCAAGATAGATGATGAATGCTGATGTTGAAGTTCTGTCATCAAGGTTCCCTCCCCAATCGACATCACTAAATGCTTCAAGTTTTAAAATCTTGGGGTTTTTGAGCTGCAGGCCATGATTGATGGTTTGTTTGAGGTACCTTAGTGTGCGCTTGAGCTGCTGCAGATGAGTTTCTGTTGGTTGATGCATGAATTGGGACAGGTTGTTGATCGGAAAAGAGAGGTCTGGGCGAGTCAAGGTGACATATTGTAGTGCCCCGATGATACTTCGAAACTGTTTTGCATCTGTTGTAGCGGAACCATCAACCAGTTTTAGAGATGTGGTAGTACACAGTGGAGTATTTGTGGGTTTTGCATTTGCCATGTTGAACTTCTCCAGTAGGTCACGTATATACTTGTGTTGATTCAGAAACAAACGGTTCTTTGTGGGTACAATCTCAATACCAAGAAAGTAGTGAGGGAAACCAAGATATTTGAGGGAAAATTTGTTGGACAATTCTTTCATAAACTGTTTTAGGAATTGATCATGACTGCCTGTGATCAAGAGATCATTAACATACACAAGTAAGAAAGATTGAACTCCATCCTTAATGTAAATGAATAAGGAGGAGTCGCTGCAGCTTGTTGCAAACCCATAGGAGACTACATATGATTTGAGTGCTTCATGCCAGGCACGAGGAGCTTGTCTAAGACCATAGATTGCTTTACGTAGTTTGCAAATGTGATTTGGAAAATCTTTGTGGATAAAACTCAGTGGTTGTTGCATATAGACTTCTTCGGTGAGATTTCCTTGAAGGAAAGCATTATTGGCATCAAGTTGGTGCATTGGCCAGCCACATGCAAGTGCTATGGTGAGGACAATTTTGATTGTCTGAGGTTTTACCACAGGTGCAAATGTTTCTTTAAAATCTATGTTGGGCGTTTGAGTGAAGCCTTTTGCAACTAGTCTAGCTTTGTATCTGGCAATTGTACCATCAGGATTTCTCTTGACTCTAAATAACCACTTGCAGGCAACACTATTTTGATTGTTGATCTTGGGTACCAATGTCCAAGTGCCATTGTGTAAGAGAGCATCAAATTCTGCTGAGCAAGCTTGTCGCCATTCAGGAAATTTTAAAGCTTGAGTAATTGTTGATGGTTCAATGTATTCTGGCAGATCATGTTTTGTAGCCACTAAGATTTTTTTCGGTTTGAAAATGTTACTCTTGGATCTGGTATGAATGGGACTGCGAGATGGGTTAGCAGTAGAAGATCTAGTGTTTGTGCTAGTCGAAGAAAGTATACCTGCGGAAGGAGCATTACCGCAACTTGAAGTCGAATTTGGCACTACTACTGGTTCTGAAACAGTGACCTCAGGGCTTATTTGTATGGTTGTTGGTAATGGGGAAAAGGTTATGGCTTGTTCTTGTTGGTTGTGAATTGGATTTGGAGAAGGTATTCATGTGTATGAAGGAGAGTCTAATATAAGTTCGGCTGGTGGTGTTTGTTGAAGTTGTGTAAGAATCTGGTATGAGAACGAGTTTTCTATGAATTGTACATGTCTTGAGATGTAGATTCGGTTGGTTGAATGATCAAGGCATAGATAGGTATGGTGGTAGTTGGAGTATCCTAAGAATATACATGGTTTGGATCTATTTTGTAGTTTGTTTGTGGTATATGGTCGAAGCCAAGGAAAACATAGACATCCAAATGAATGGAGATGATTGTAATTGGGAGGATTGTTGAACAAGATTTGGTATGGTGACTGCATTGAAAAATTCGGTGTTGGCATTCTATTGATTAGGTAAGTGGCGGTATTAAAGGCATAACTCCAAAATTGAGATGGTAAATTAGCATGGTGAAGGAGAGTACGACCAGTTTCAACTATGTGTCTATGTCGACGCTCGACAGTGCCATTTAATTCTGGTGTGTGCGGTGGTGATGTGAAATGGCTAATGCCATGAGTTGCAAGTAATGGTTTTAATTTAATAAATTCACCACCGTTATCAGAATAAAATGAGATGATGGGTAAATTAAAGAATTTCTCAACAAGTGATTTAAATTGACCAAAAATTGAGAAGACATCAGACTTAAATTTCATTGGATAAAGCCAAATGTATTTGGAGAAATGATCAATAAAAATTACATAATAAACGAAACCATCTAAAGACCTAATGGGAGCATGGCCCCATACATCCGAATAAATCAACTCAAGAGGTCTTGTGCTTTTAAGACTGATCTGAAAATGGGAGTTTATGACTTTTGGCACAATGACATGAGCTACATTCGATGGAGGTAGGAGACTTTATTGGAATTTGAAAACTTGATGCAAGATGCTTTATGATTCTGGGTGTTGGATGTCCTAACTTGTGATGTCAAATGCTTGAAGAATACAAATTTGTAACTAATGCATGAGGTGGAATTGATGGTGCAGGTGGCTTGATGGGAAGATGGTAGAGGTCCTGTTTAAGTGGTCCTTGTAGTAGTGCTTGGCCCGACTTCAAATCCTTCACAACAAAGTAATTTGGAAAAAATTCAACAGAGCACTGATTAGAAACAGAGAGTAAATTTGTTTGTATGTTAAGGAACATGTAAAACATTTTTAAGACACAAAGGCTTTTTAGGTGTGAAAATGAATGTTTGACCAGTATGAGATATTTTCAAACCTGTACCATCACCAACTTGAACTTGATCTGATCCTGGATAAGGTTGAGCAAGAGATAATTGTTGAAGATCTTGAGTGATATGATGGGAAGTTCTAATGTCCATGATCCAGTTGTTGTGAACTGGATTCTGATTCTGATATGCTGCTATATTAGCAGATGGCCGCATTTGGTTGCGGTTGGGGTAACCTTTGATTTTGTAGCAGATCTTAGCTGAGTGGCCTGGTTTCTCACAGTATTGACAAACAATTCTGTGATCTGAGTGTTGTCCAGTAGTTAATGTGTTGTGGTTTGGCGCTTTTCCTTGGTGCTGGCCTTGATACTAGTTTTTACTACGAGTGGCAACATTGGCAGTGGCAACTGTAGGTTATGGAGGGACTGGATTATCACGCTGCATCAGAGTTTCAAAATCCATCAGCTTCTCATGTAGTTCTGCAAATTCAATTGGTGTCTCCCGGCTTCTAAGAGCTGCTGAGATTTCTTTATACTCAGAGCTTAATCCATTCAAAGTGGGAATAACCAAATCAGTGTTATCCAATGGATTGTAAATAATAGAAAGTTCATCAGAGATTGCTTTAATTCCTTGAAGATAGACCGCCATGGTTTGAGTCCCCTTTGTGAATGTAGAGATGCGTTGTTTAAGTGCCATCACACGGACTCGGGATCGGCCAGCATACATGGTTTGAAGGATGTTCCATGCTTGTTGAGATGTTTTGATAGTACCTAAATGTGTCACCACTGTTGCATTGACAGAAGAGACGATTCCATGAAGAATCAATGGATCCTGGCGGATCCGATGGGTATAGGCAGGATTTGCGGTTGTACCGCCCACAACCACTTGTGTTTTGGCAGGACAGAGATTGCTGCCATCAACATAGCCAAACAGGTCAAAGCCTGTCAGCAGTGCAGAGAATTGAATTCTCCAAGTTGGATAATTGTCTCCATCAAGTTTGATGGATAGTTGAGATCCTGCATTAAGGACAATTAATTTGTCCATTTTAGTGGATATGGTATTTGAGTTGTTGTTTTCTGTTTCAGAATCTGAGGATGAACTCATGATGATTTGAAAGGTTTGGATCGAGAGAAAAAAAAGGCTTTTAAGCTATCAGCTATGTATACCATAAAATGATTTCAACTTCTAATATTCACAATAGAGAAATACAGCAGTATATAAAGATACAAGTGAGGAAATTCTGTTCCTAAACCTAAGGAGTGGAGCGCATAACTTCTAGTTGTTGCAGAATCTATTCCTAAGGCAGTGGAGCATATTGTGACAGTGATATCAGGTAACAAACTCTATCATTATCTCTATTATTAATTTATATATTATATTTATTAACTTATATATAGCAAATGTATCCAAGTAATTAAGCTAGCTTGCTTTACAAGTAACTAAGCAAAACTAACCCTAATTCTCACTAAGCATGCTTAAAGGATAAGCACTAACTCCTGACAATCCCTCCCTTAAACTAAGCAACATCAGAAAGCAGTTTATAAAGGTATGTTAGGCTAATCCATCAGTAAGACCAAGCTTAGTTCTCAAATTGCAGAAAGTTTCAAGCTTGAGTGGCTTTCTCATAATGTCAGGCTATCATCCAATTGATCTTGTGAGTTGCAATGCTTCAGATCCAGTACTCCATCTTTGATCAAATCCCTCAGAAAATGAAACCTGGCATCTATGTGCTTGCATCTTCCATGCATAATTGGATTCTTAGAAAGCTTAATTTATGAACTATTATCACAATGAATCACAGTTGCTTCCTTTTGATCTTCACTCAAATGATTCAAAATTCTCCTTAGCCAAATTCCTTGACAAGAGCTTGAAGCTGTTGCAACATACCCAGCTTCAGTGGTGGAAAGAGTAACTATAGGCTGCTTCATAGATGACCAAGATATTGAACCATCTCCAATCATAAACACATAATCTGAATTGCTTTTCTTGTCATCAGTATCACCTGCATAGTCTAAATTTGACTAGCCAATTAATCTCCCATTTTCTTCTTTCTTATACATAACTCCATAGTTAACAGTTCCTTTCAAGTACCTCATAATTCTTTTGATAGCTTATAGGTGCATTTCAGTAGCTCTCTCCATTTATCTAGCAACCAAACATACTTAATATGGAAGATCAGGTCTGGTGGAAAGCAAGTACATAAAACATCCAACAATCTGTTTATACTTGCTTACATCTACTGCTTTACCATTCTCATCCTTTGCCAGCTTACTCCCAGTCACTATAGGATTGCACACCATGTTGCATTTTTCCATGCCAAACCTTTCTAAGATCCTAGTAGCAAATTTACCTTGATTGATGAAGATTCCCTCATCATACTGCTAAACTTCTACTCCAAGAAAGTACCTCATTTTTCCCAAATCAGTCATAACAAAATTCTTTTGCATTAAATTTTTGAATGATTCAAACATTGAAATGTCATCTCCAGTGTAAATGAGATCATCCACATATAAGTTAACTATAAGCATTCTCCCTTCAGAGTTTTTCTTCACAAATAAAATGTGTTCATGAGAGCATTTCACAAAGTTTTCTTGAGCAAAATAAGATTCTATTTTGCTATACCATGTTCTACGTGCCTGTCTTAATCCATACAAGGCTTCCTTTAGTTTATACACCTTGCTAGTATCTTCTTGCTGATAGCCTAAGGGTTGCTCTACATATACATCTTCAATTACCTCACCATGAAGAAAAGCACTTTTAACATCAAGCTGATAAACCTTCCAACCTTTACATGTTGCAATTGTTAGAATTGTTCTTATGGTGTCCCATCTTGCTACAGGTGAAAATACTTCATTGTAGTCAACTTCAAGATTCTAAGCATATCCATTAACTACTAATTTAGCCTTGTACTTTGCAACCTACCCCTTTTCATTCAGCTTAGTCGTATATACCCATTTAACTCCAATCTTCTTGCAACCAATAGGTAAATTAATGAGTTCCCAAGTGTTATTGCTTTCTATGGATTCTATTTCCTGTTTCATTGCATCTCTCCAAACCTTTGGTTTATAAGCTTACTCATAAGTATTGGGATCATCTGAAGTGTTGAATAGAGTTAGACTATTCAGTTATTGTTCTTCTTCAACTTCTTCTCCAGTTACATAATCATCTAAGTAGCTACGGGGAAGCTTTGAATCATCAAATGAATCAAGATCCATTTCTTCTTCATGATTAGAAGAAGCATTCTCACTTATATCTTCTAGATCAGGAATATCAGGATCTATCTCATTCACTGGTGTATCACTTGTAAATTCGAAAACATCATCATCAACAAGTAATTTACTAGTTTTTGAATTTGTTGTAGCATTCCAGTTCGATCCTTGTGATTCTTCAAATATCACATCTCTACTAATCACAACTTTCTTGCTTTTAGGGTCATAAATCTTAGACGCTTTAGATTCTTCACCTATCCCTAACAGAATGCACCTAGAACTCTTATCATCAAGCTTCTTCCTCTGAGTATCTGGTACATGACAGTATGCTATACAACAAAAAATTCTAAAGTGCTGCACTGAAGGTTTCACACCACTCCATGCTTCTTCTGGAGTCATATCCTTAACTGACAATGTAGGACATCTATTCAAGATATGAGTGATCCAAACAACTACTTCTGGCTAGAAAATCTTACGTATATCTCTGGCTGCAAGCATGCTCCTTACCATGTTCACCAATATTATATTCTTTCTTTTAGATACACCAATTTGTTGTGGTGTATAAGTAGTAGTAAGTTGTCTTTTGATTCCAATTGAGATGCAAAACTCATTGAAGGCTGAAGAAGTGTATTCACCCCGTCTATCAATTCTCAAACACTTAATCATGCAACCATATTCTTTCTCAACAAGTCACTTAAATGCTTTGAATATTTCAAGTGCTTGTGATTTCTTTTTCAAAATATATGTCCAAGTTTTCCTACTAAAATCATTAGTGAAGGTAAGAAAGTATCTGCTACCTGCATTGGAGCTTGGTTTGATAGGGCCACACATATAAGAGTGAATCAGTTCAAGCTTCTCTGATGCCCTCCATTGTGCTTTCTTTGGAGTTGCTTCTCAATGTTGCTTCCCTAACAAGCAATCTCTACACTTCCCTTCAGTTTCTTGCAATCCTAGCAAGTCTTTCACCATTTTTTTCTTTACCAAAATCTTTAAACCTTTCTTGCTTAAATGACCATATCTATAATTCCATACTTTAGCATCTTCACACTTTTCAATCTTCTAATGTTTTGGAACAATAACAGGTGCAAAAATTATGAACATTCTATTGGTGCTCATCTGTGTTGACATAATCATGCTCCTCTCATCATGATAAACTTTGCAAGAATCATGCTTGAACACAATTGTTAGATTCTTCAGCTGAAGTTGTCCAATACTAACCAAATTATTTCTAAGTCCAGGTAAATAATACACATTGGTTATGACCTGAATTATGCCACCAATTAGTAACTTCAAATTTCCTCGCCCCATGAATGACATCTTTGAATCATCTCCTAATTTCACTGATTCTCTGAAGTTACCATCAAAATCAAATAACCAATCCTTTGTTTCTATCATATGATTGGAGCAACCTGAATCAAGAAACCATACGTCATCTTTAGAACTCGTGTTTAAGCATGATTGAGCCATAACCAGCAATTCACCATCTTCAAATTCTGCAAAATTTGTATTTTCTTCCCATAGAGGACATTTATTCCGATAGTGTCCAAGCTTGTGACACTTATAACATTGAATAGAGTCTTTGTTGATTCTTCCTTTACCTCTTCCCCTTGCACCTGAACGCCATCTTCCTCTTCCATATCCTACATAACCTCTTCTACTACTGGAAACCTTCATAGCTTGCTCAATATCAACTTCTTGATTTTAGGACTTCATGCATTGTTCTTAAACAAGTAAGCTACTCTGAAATTCATCTACGAAGAGTGTTGTTAGATCATTGATTTCTTCAATGGAGCACACTACATAATTGAACTTGTTTGTTAAAGATCTCATAATCTTCTCAACAACTAGTGTTTGATCCATCTTTTTACCATGAGATGTCATCTTGTTAGCAATAGAAAACGTTCTTGCGAAATATTCATCAATGGATTCACCTTCTTTCGTAGCATGAATCTCAAATTCCTTGCGTAATGCTTGCAATTGAGCACGTTTCGCCTTTGTGGAACCTTGATATTTCTTATGCATTGCATCCCGAATTTCCTTAGTTGAATCTTTAACCAAGATTGTTTCCATGATTGTTATATCAATGGATTGAAAGAGGTAGTTTTTCACCTTAAGATCACATAACTTACTATCTTTCTCAACTTTCTCTTGTTCTAGGGTTGGATTCTCAAGAGCATTGATAATGCCAGTTTCAACCAAGCTCCAATATTTTTTGGAAGGAAGCAGGTTTTCCATTAACATTTCCCAATGATCATGGAAACAATCAAACTTAGGAATGGGAGGTTGTGCAAAATTTGCAGAATCCGCCATGGATGAATGTCTGGAGTTTTGAGATGAAGAAGATGAAGGAATGCATAAATGATTGTAACAAACTTTCCTGCTAAAAAGCTGCACTTTCTAATTCTTTGGTACAAGCCTTAACCAAGCTCTAATACCACTTGTAAGGTGAAAATGATTTGTTATTCATTTAATTAAAATTGACAACCTTTGAATACCTATATATAGCAAATGTATCCAGCTAACTAAACTAGCTTGCTTTACAAGTAACTAAGCAAAACTAACCCTAATTCTCACTAAGCATGCTTAAAGGATAAGCACTAACTCCTAACAAGAATTGATGGTTGAAACTGGAAAAGAAAACAAACGCTATAATTTTACAAATCAATTCAACACCTTTTTTTCTTTTTTCTTTTTATATAATCTTTCTTTCTGTCACATCATCGAATAATTACAGCAATCACATCACTCTTTTTTTTCTCTTTTTTCTTCTTTATTTCAAGATGTATAAACCCTACACAAAACATTTTCCTATATGAAATTACATGATTGAACATGCGTTTGCGTTATCATCGTTAAAAAGTGCCATCATCTTCAACTCCGGAGACTTAGGGTCACCCACAGCTTGAGGGACACCCCTGACGAAACCAGTAGGTGCTTTCATGTCATATGCCCCAATCGCATAAGGATAAGTCACTAAATTGTAGGGAACTAAGGACCACATATCAGCTGTTTTTCCTGTGCTCCTCACTTCATCTAAGACCTCATTTGCATCTATATGTCCAGTCACAGTTACCCTTTGTTGCTTTGGATTTACATTAAATGATTCCACACCTGAAAAATAATATCATTTTCTCAATAAATTTGTGACAACTTTTGTTCGTTCAAATATCATTACTCTTCTATTAAAAAAAAATATCATTACTCTAAATAATTTTTCAATTTCAAAACACAATTGCTTCGCCTTTTCCTTTCTCTTAATTTCGTACATGATAATTAATCAATTCAACTGTATGTGTTGAAATGCTGTTTCCTACGGTTTTGGAGTTGCAATTTTATATATTAAAAAAATATTCCTTGTCTGCCTTAGTTTATTTTTTTGTACAAATTGCATCGTTAGTCTAGATATATGTATTTTGATATTAAACATGACGATTGCGTATTATATAATACTTTAACGTACAACTGCAAGTCAGATAACGATAGAAGAAGTTGCAACGAAAATATGTCAAAGTAAAAGAAGTTGCATCAAAGAAACAAGATAAATAATATATTATAATTTTTTTCTGTCAAATAGTCTAATGACTAGGTTAACACACATTAAGTACGGAGAAGTGGGAAATTTAACGTTCGAACTGAGAAATTCGAGCTCCAAACCTCGATAAGCTCAAATACACTTCCAAGACATAAGGATATTCTTTTCTAAATGTATATAAACGGTGAAACAAAACAAAACTTACGTTTGTACCTACCATGAAGGTTAGTAGCTTAAGGATGTTTCTTACAGTGAAACATAAAAGTTGTTATTAGGTAATTTTGAAATATAATATTTTTTTATTCTCATAATTACTTATGCATATAGTTTTCCACAGCTACAATATGCATGTAATTCAATATTCATGATATATATTTCCATCCGCATATGATTAAATATTTATAGGATTCAGTTAATTCAGGTTTGTAATGAAATATTTTAATTCCCCGTGCATCATGAGTACATGGTACATATGTTTGAAAACCCAACAATAATAATAAAAGGAAATAAAATAAAATTGAAGGGCCAAGGGGAAAATTTCTTGATTGTTACTTGATATGCAAAAACATTATAAATTTTTTAATGAAGTATCTATTTGTTATACATTTAAGGACTAAAATGACTATCACTCCTAAAATCAATGCATAACTAATATTATTTTTTGCTTACATGCACATTTTTGGACCAAGTCATGAACATAATTATAATTTTTCCCTCTATTAATTGTAGTGCATACAAGAGCTAGTTTATTCTGCATCTTTTGGCTCATTAGTTATTTTAAACTCATGTGATTTAGTATGTTAATGGCACTCTTTGTAAGTGTATTTCAAATACCCGCAAAGAAACCACATGATAGCATTCCCTACACATATGCATATAGATATAATTGAATATAAATACGAACCATCCATCACTTCAACAGCGTTTTTAACTTTCCTTTCACAACCTTCACAATCCATTTTCACCCTGATATGAACGGTCTAAATGAAAAGAAAAAAAAAATTATAATAGGCACATAAAACCTCAATTGTGTGAGTGTGTGAATTAATTAAAGTAGAGATGAATGAAGAAAACCTTCTTGGGAATACGTTTCTCTGGTGGCTTTGTACAAGAAATGAAAAATTCTGAAAGTTGGCGAAAAATACCCATTTGTGTGTGCTCCAAGGCAATAAAATGTGGCAAGTTAACTTGTTATTGAAAATAATTTGATATGGAACTTTGGTTGTTTGTGAACTTCAACATGCATGATTTCATATATATAGCAATAACGATACATTGGTCATAATAAATTAATAATTTTTGTGTGAATATTGTTACTTGTACATCAATTTAATGACGTACTATATATAATACTATACTCTCCACATTGAATACATAAATTATTTTCTAGCGTTAAATAAAAGATTTATATGTTGAGTCAAGAAATAAATGAAAGATTATATGGTAAAAGAAAATGTTGATTGACTTGACTTTCGTTTTCATTGGGGGTTGGGGGTTGGATTTGATGTTAATAAACCTTCTTTTTCCTTCAAAACTTTCAGATATATTTTTATATTTGTTCACACATTCAAGAGAAATTGCGACTAAGGTTTCATATAATGTTTTATAAACAAAAATTAATTAAAAAGTTAAGAGATACTCCAATCATTACATAGAAAAAAACGGTCATTGAATAAGTCTTACAAGTATTCTATAGGGAACTTACACCAATTAGTTTAACTAAAACATGTTTGTCTTCCTAATCAGTGGCTTCCTAGTTACTCAATGGAAGAGGTTGAAATAATTTTATAAGGGGACAAGAAATTTGCAAACATAGAAAATTATTTTTATAAGGAGGCTTCCTAGCCTCTTCTTTTTCATCAGAAAAATTGAAAGAGTTGTGATTGAATCATATATTCATTCATCAAATCTAATATTCAACAAATCCATTTTATTTCCCTCAAAAAAAAAATCCAATTTATTCTAGAAGGCAAACTTTATCGCAACGAATCCAATTTATTTTAGCCCACTAAAATTTAAACTGGCGAAAATTGAACCTAAAACTTTTCGAGAAACACAATCCTGAGTTTCAAGTCAACAACATAAAACCAACCAAAGTGGATTCGTATAAGTTGGGTGCTTTGTATAAAGAAAATTAGACAATCCACAATGCAGCACACCATTTCGGTGCTTAAATGGACCCCAACTATACACGTCATCCGTTTTCTAATTAATACTTAATAAGCACCCAATCTCTCCAACTCATCACCTCAAAATGATTATTAATTGGGTCCCTGTAATAACTCTATATCATTAAATTTTAACAATAATTTATATATTCATTCATAATTATATAATTTTTAAATATTGAAGTAATTTAATATAAATTATAAAAAAAGTTAAAACTTGAAATAACAATATAAAATCAATGATGGTAAATTATTTGTTGTTTTGTTTAAATCCAATCGGTGTATGTTTGTTTTGTTTTTTTTCCATTGAGATGGGTAAATTATTTGTTGGTTTAAAAAAAGTTTTTGTTTAACGCATTACTGAATCCAAAGATTATATGCAATTCCAAGGTGTTTAGTGATTCATGATGGATAAAATGCATGTAAGTGATGCATGCTAGCATGATTGTGCATATTCTCTTGAGATCTTACAAAGGTTATAAAAGATTGAACTTAATACGAAAATGAGATCCTTCACTTCTTTGTCATTGTCAAAACATTCTTCAATAAAGAATGCTAGCATCCGTATTCTCTCATTTTTTATGATGATAAACTGATGGACTATTCCAAGAATGAACAAAATTTGCAATTTCAACACATAAATGTGTCGTTTCTCTCATTTTGGCATGATCAAATACAACCGGAAAGCATGAGACAAGTTAATGCTAGAAAAGTGATAAACATAAGTTTTTTTTAAGAATCCAAAATATATAATAGATAAAACCTCCCTTTATAACATAAGGAGTGCCTCAAAGGAAATAAACGAACTTACAAACAAGCAAAGCTAGATATCTAGCCAAAAGAGAGAAAGAAAAAAAAAACGAAACATTACAAAATAGAATAGCCAAGACAGACTAACGCATAGTTCCTTGCACCTAGGAGCACAGCCTATGACAAAATAAGTTAGTCTTAGTTACACTTTTGGCCCCCTAAGTTTCCCAAAATTGTGCTCCTGGGTGCAAGAAACAGTGAGGTAAATGAACTATTAATTATGTTTGGGCTAAATTATGAGCTATTGCTTCATTGCAAAATACATATCTTGACTTCATTTGTTCTAGGGTTTTTCTTCTTCTAACTTATCGATAGTTTCTTTTTCAAATTTTGATATATGGTTGCAGGGGAAGGACTTTAGGAGGCATATGACAGAAAAGTCACACAAAACAGGTTTGAGAGTTCCACAAACTTTTTAGTACGGTGCCAAAAATCGAGTCCTAAAAAATGACGACACATGCTTGCATTTCTTGCTTCCAACATTGACATATTCAGTCATGTGTGTTTTACTACTCCATCATCCTTCATTCTCTATCATATTTGATCGTTATTTTTTATGACAAAGTTGTTGCAACACAACGACGCAGAACGCAATCGAGTGGTTGTGGAGGATTCATATCATGATTCAGTGCCCTACAAAATATCCATCTTATTTATTGTTCTCATGTATATCTCCATCTCCTTCATTTTAATTCTTTATTTTTTTAAAGGCAGTTGCCATTGTATTAGATGGTAAACTGTGATGGACAACAAATAAGACTGCTTTTAAAAAAACCACTTTGGGGTTGCAATCAATTTGTGGTTTTAAGGTACTTTCATTCCATTTTACATTGTAATTTTAAGATTGGATTAAGTTGGTAGAACAAATTTCTTGCTCTTAAATGTCTGGATTATAGTCTAACTTATTTTCACAACAAATCAATAGCTATATATCTTTATCTGAATTATTTTGGATATCTTTCATTAGTATTATTGAGTCAATTCCTTTCAATTTTTCACATGTTCTTATCTTTAGCCATATGCTGATCTAATTAGGATATGAATTGATAGATAATCCCTCTGGTCTATAATGTAAGAAAAAATTGATAAAAGTTTATGTTTTTAGTGCGTTAGTATCTCAAGTGTTTTTCTCATGCTATGCAGACGGAATTCACATGCTTTTATGTGTGCTACCGTGCAAGCATTTTTTTTCTTATTATGTGTGATGTTTTCAGTGCATGTATTGAATTGTAGTGTCATGAACAATGACATTTTGTTTGGATGTGATGTGTGCTGCCATAACTATACAATTTCCTTCCTCTTGGTGTCCTAGATAGAATTTAAACGGTATATGAAGAACATGTTTTGTTGGCATGCAATGCAATGTGGTCTGAATATGTTGTGGTCTGCCATAACTATATGATAGTACTTGCTAATTGTCAAGCCTGATGTCCCTTGCTTATATTTTCTTGGTTTACTTCATTTTTTGTAGTTTAGATGTGCATGATAGTATCTGATGGTTATTATGATTTTTGCTTGGATAACATGCCATAATTAGAACACTAAGAGAAATGCATAATGAGTCTTATGAAAAAAAAATGGTATAAGTTAAATTTTCAATGATAAAAGTTTCTAACCAGTTAATTATGTTAGTATGAAAAATTTAACTTTGACAACAATATTCAATTACATTGTTATTTGTTTTAGCTGTGATTTCACAGTGGTGATTCTTATTACATATGAGTAGGGATGTCAATGGGTACCCATTAGTATGGATAGTATGATACTCATCCCCGCCCCGTTTGATAAATATGATACCCGTGTCCGTCGCGTACCCTCGTGGGTACCCACTATGCGGGTACCCGCGGGTATTGAGGTATCCATGGGTATTCATGGGTACCCATCTCATATGATATGAGATGGGTTAGTATAGCTTGGTTGTTTGAGAGGAAGGTCAGTTTTTGATCTTTGAAAGTGTTTATGAATTGATTTATTTGCATATCAAAGTTTGCTGATTTATGTATCTTGCAATAATTTACAGGTAAAAGCTTTCATATTTGAATCTATTCCAAGAATCAAGGACCAAGAGAGGGAAGGAATCATAGATTTAGATAGCGAGGTTTTAAGAATACGAAAATGAGCCTACGTATGTTGTAGAATACTTATGTTGCGTTCTTTTCAAAGAAGTTTTTGTTTAGAATCAACAAAGTTTTATTAATGAAGAGACTGTGCAAGATGCACAAACGCTCGCAACAAAGCAACACAATTACAAGTATGCTGTTAACAGCTTAGCCACTCCCCCAAAACAAAAACCCAGCCACTGCAGACAGAACACAGGTCTGATACAACAGAAACAGCAGCAAAAATGCTGTCAAAACCGAAAAAAACATAAGGAAATAAAAACAGGCCTGCGGTTCCAAAACACCAATGCTGAGGCTACTATATACAACCTATCAGAACTAGCAAACAGTGGCATACCTTAGCCTCTCAAAGAAGTATAAGTGTTATTTAGTTATGCTATATTATTAGTGCAGTTTTTTTTAATGTCAAAGTCAAGTGTGGAATTCGAAATAGTGTAATTTTTGTTTGCATTTGTATTTATCAGTTGACCTCTTTGCATAGCTTGCATAGGATCATTTGACCTCTTTGATTAACTTGATTGCAGCTTGCAAGAAGAAATTGATTATAATGTGTTATTGACCGACAAGCCAAGCAATCCAACTATCTTTAATTATATTTAGTTGAAGCATTGTAAGCGATATGAGTTATTTATATATGTTACTAAGATTGGACATCAATGGGTTGCATGAAATTTAATGAAAGATGGATATTTCCTTGACAATTGATAAACGAATTTTCGAATCCAAATCTTTTGCTGAATTTAATTAGGATGAATAAAAGAAGATATTTACTTTTCCCACCCGATGGCGCGCGTCCTATGCAAATTATCAACATGCCTTTCGAATTATATAATCCGGAAAACCTATATGCATTCTGGATTTTAAAATCCGGACAATTGCGAAGTATAAAAGGAACTTCACCCCCCATTTTTACAGTTTTACACATTCACTTTCACCATTCTCTCTCTCTCTCTCTCTCTCTCTCTCTCTCTCTACATTATCCCAAATTCCCAACACCACAAATCTTGTCCAAATTTGGAGTTTTGTTGCTCAAAAGCACCGCATTTCAACCCTTGTCAAACATCATGGAAGGTTAGTTCGATTTATATACACATGCATGGTTATTTTATTCGATTTTTTTTTTTGAATTCTGGAGCAATCCGGATTTCGTTTTCCGGACTAGATTGTTACAGTCCGGCAATTTAAATCCGGAAACACCCAAAATGTTTTTTTGCTTCTGTTTTGTGTTGTTTGATTACCCTAATTTGATTACCCTAATATTACAGAAGGTTCGTCCTCTACTCGTGAAACTGATGGAGGAGGAAGGTGTTGTTGCTCCGAGGCGTCGGGGTGGCAGAGGAAACCGTGCTAATGTCGAGCCTCAGCCGGAACCGAAGCATGAGCAAGATCATGAGGATATGGGCGTGCAACAGCAACAAATGGAGGAGGAAGAGTTTCAGGAGGAGCTTGAGGCAATGGAGGAGGATATGGAAGACACGCAGCCGCAACGAAGGCGGACGAGGAAGAAGCGTGTGGTGGACCCTGAACCACTTGATGACTACCCCGGTGACCCACACGACACTAGCTTATTGTGGAGGTACCATGTGCACGTGGCCAGGAACGCGGCTGATGGCGTGGTATTTATTAATTTTAAACTTACTTTAATATGTTGTTAATCTTTGTGAAAAATGATGTCTATATTCGTGAAACTGATGTTTATTAATGTTACTTTAATAAACTCTTGAACTGCTATGTTTGTAAAGCAATGAGTGTAAACTGATGTTTATGCATTGTTTTTTATTATTTGCAGTGGCGTGGCAATATAAAATGCATCAATAAAGGAAAGAAGATAGAGACGATGCATGATGACGATACCACCCCTATCATGAATGCACGGTGGTGGGTAGACAGATTGCAGGGCACCGGTCTTGGCTGGCTTCAGGATACCAGCTACAACCTGATTAACCACGGTCTGATATGTGCTTTTATGGAGAGGTGGCATGAGGAGACTTCGAGTTTCCACCTTCTGTTTGGGGAGATGACAGTGACACTTGATGATGTGTCCTGTTTGCTGCATCTCCCCATTGATGGCATGCTTCTGTCCCATAGTACTATCTCACGGGACAAGGCGGTGGAGTGGATGGTGGAGCAGTTGGGGTCTGATATGGGTGAAACTGTAGTTGAGGTGAATAAGACCAAAGGTGCACATTGTCGATTCAGCTACTTGAGGAGGATTTTCAAGGACCGTATGTTGGAGCAGTTGACGTTGAAGACTTAGTATGGTGTGACTCAGGAGGTACGGAGTTTGCGGGACTAGGCTGTCCGCATATATTTGCTATACTTGGTGGGGATCACACTCTTCACTGACAAGAGCGCCACTACTGTGGATGTTGTCTACCTCAAGTACTTTAGAGACCTTGATCTTGTTGCTGGTTATTCATGGGGAGCTGTGGCACTAGCTCACGTTGGAACTGTGGTCAGGTGTCGCGATACCTGACTTTGTTGCAGGTATAAATTGAAAATCATGTTTTGTTTTATTAAATGTAAGTGTTAATTATTTGTATATTTATATGTGGTTGTCATTGTTACAAGCTTGGGTGTTTCAGCACTTCCAAGGTATGGGAAGCAAGGATGTTTGGGCAAGCTATCGCGGGCATCGGGATCCACGCACGATGCTTTTTGTACCACTGTCTGGCTTGGCACAACAGACAACTACAGAAACCTACTGGATAGGCTGGATCTGAGCGGCGTTGTCATGGCCCTATATGGAGAGCACCGTCTGACACGTCTGTTTAACTAGGTCAACCTTTTCATTTGATGGCTCAGATATGGAGACCGCACAATGAGATATATGTCGGAGCGGGTTCTTCGTCAGTTTGGGAGGGTTCAGACCATACCGAGACATCCCATTGAGGTTGCACCTCCTGATCTTAATTTGGGGGAGATCTCACTCCGCTTTCAGTATGCTCTTGATCATGCGCTGACAGCTGAGCAGTTGAGGCAGCGTGCAGTTCATGGCGTGGAGGCAGAAGATGGATACATTGAGTGGTTTTACCAGGTGTCTCATCCACGCATGATTCTTCCTGATATCCTGGTACCGGTGTCGAGGCCACCGGAGCGTGCGGTCCTTGATGCGCTTGCTGCTCAGGAGGATGGAGAGCATAGGTACTTACAGCTTAGCATAAGGATGAGCCGCATTAGAGACCATGTGTATGTTGTGATGTCCAGCGGTCTGGTCCCGCGAGGGTCTGACGAATGACAACATTTGGAGGAGGTATTGAGATAGGTGCATGATGGGAAAGTTTACTGTCGTCGGGGAGCTACTGAGGGTGGAAGGGGTGGCAGAGGTGGCGGTGGTACAGGTGTAGTTATTAGGGGCTGATTGTATTGTATTTTATGTTTATGTTTGAACATTTTGGATGCTTTTGAATTATGTAACACTTGGATAATTTTTATTTTCATGTTTTATTAATGTTAGAATGTTTCAAATTTATATTGCGTCGTTAATTATAAGTTAAATTCTCAGTTTGAACAACAAGTCAAAGGCCAAAATGTTGGACCACATGCGCTAACACAGAGGCTCGACCAAAACAAATGGCTTCTGCCTCTGTGCTGATGCAGTTCAGATTACACAATCCGGATTATGTAATCCGAAAACCTCATTTCCCACGCCATTTGTTGACTTTCAACGGGGTGATTTACGCATTTCGGATTATATAATCCGGAGTCTGTACAGAAATTTCGAATTATGTACTCCGAAACCATCTATTCAAAACTGGCACCAACATCTATCAGGGTGGTTGAAGTGCCAAAATCCACGAATATGTCCGGAATTTAGTTTCCAGAAGTTGTTCGGATTTTATATTCTGGACCAGGGGTATATTTAGAAAAAATAGGGCGAACGAGGAAAGCCATAGGGTGAGAAAAGTAAATCTCATAAAAGAATGCAGGTGTGGTCATCCCATCCCAATATTATGAAAGAAGATAAAGTGTAAGCATTGTGTTGGAACAATATGTGTTTAACATTACCCTTTGAGTTTTGATGATAACAAGGTATTAAAAGTGTCAATTGGATATGCTAATATTTGTTCAAGTATGCAGAACCATAGACATAAATTTAGTGTCTCTTTGAAGCATAGGTTCTGATAGAACAAATGAGAGCAATGGAATCAACAAGAAGGAAGCTTGAAGAATTTGAAGAAAGAGGTTCTGAAGACAAGCGGTTCTGAAGAAGCTAACGTCATCAGAAGCACCTCTTCAGAAGCAGTTCACCAAAAGCTGACATCATCAGAGGTTCTGAAGATCATCAGAAGCTGGAAGACTGAAGAACTTCAAATGTTGTTCAAATGATGAATGAATCACGCCTATCATTGCAGAAGATTGGGAGAATAAAACAACGGCTATTTCAAATGGACTTGAAGGCATTGGATGCTTATTCAGTTGAAAGCGTTGAAAAAGGACATTTGTACGTAGTGTACAACCACTATCTCCACTACTCTGTTTTTGTGTCGGCTAGTACAAGAACAACAGCTGTGCCTGCAACGGTGTTCCTCCAAACTTGGAATGAATTTGAAATTGATCATTCATAGGACAATAACCAAATCAGGCAACAGGTCATTGGTGATTTGATCAAGCTTCAAACGACTATATTTGATGTGCTGGAAATTTCCAACGTATCTTTCACACCTCTATATAAAGGAGTGAAGACCTGCAGTTTTACACAAGACTCATACAACAATTTTACAAGTGCCAAAACTCTGCTGAAATTGTTTCACATCAAAAGTTCACTTAGAATTTGTTATCAAAGTTCATATCTTAGAAATTCTAGAGTCTTAAGAGTCTGTATCTGATTTGCATCGTGAACACCACTAATTGTATATCAAGTGTTCAACCTCAATCAAATTTCTTTGTAATTCTGTTTGAATAGAAGTTTCTTGCAGTTGTGCTTGAGCATAGGAAGTCTCTTGATTGTGTTCTTGAGCATAGGAAATCTCTTGCACTTGTGCTTGAGTAGGTTGGAGTCTCTTGCTAGTTGTAGCAGTGAGCAGTTGTAATCAGATATTACATTTTTAGTGAACTCTCCATGGAAGTGCAAGGGGGACAAGATTACTTCCGGTTTGTGGAAGGAACCTGTATAATTGCATTGTGTCTTTCTTTTCTCTTTCTCTCCGTTTTTATCCGCTGCATTTAGATTCTGATTATCACATCAGAAGCTGAATTCTATCTGCTTCTGATTAGTGACTTCAGTAGGAAAAAACCAAGAAAAAAGATAACACAATTTAACCCCCCTTCTTGTGTTTTTCTCACCTTCACATTGTGCATATGTGGAGTAACTTACCTCTTTTTTGAAGGAATTAGTCTAGGTTTGTTTTGATCAAATGTCTTATTTAGGATTGCGAGTGGATTAAGATTATATGAAAGCAATGACAATAAAGTGGTCTATTCTATGCTATTCATATCAATTAGTAATAAAAACACATTTTACATGTAACTCACCCATGATGGACGGGTGTGCGGTCAAGTTGAGTTCTGAATGCTAAAGTTAATAAAAGAAAAAGAAAAAAAAAGATAGGAAACCATATGCTTGAAGGAAATGTGATATCAAGAGGTTATATTGGTGGAAAAGAAATTTCAAGGTTATCTCTAATACTTTAAAAGAAGGATGAAGATATTGATAAACAATAAAGATGGTGACAATGCTACTATAACTTTAAATACTGTCAAGTAGATTAATGTTAAAACAAGTATTATACGGTTTATTTAACATTAAAGTTTTATATGATATACTTTATTTTTATATATCACCGTCAATATGACCCGTGCGGTCGAGGGTCTAGTTCATCATAAATTGATCATGTCAAACAAATGAAGATAATGGTAAAAAGTACAACATGGTATATCTTATCCAACAACTCCTTTTGTAAATAATTTTGTATTATTATCCAACGTTTCTTTTCTCAATGGTAGTATTCTCTTCGGTGTAACAGAGAAACAACTCAAGACATGGAAATTGTCTTCCTTCAACGAAGCCTTAAAGAAATCAGATGAAGAAGCAAGACCAGTGTAAGTGTTCATAACACAATAACAAATAAAAACTTAAAGATAAAGGCAGGAAGTAAAATGCACAAGTCATTTGTTAACCCAGTTTGGTGCAATGTCACCTACGTCTAGGGGCTACCAAGTGTTTACCGGTGTTTTTGGTAAACAATACGGGCTGGTTTTGATTATTACGAGCAGGACCAAACCAGAGATCCTAGGACATGTTGTGCATTTTGTTTTCTTGCGTTCTTGCGTTCATCGAGTTCGTAGGTTGCTTAACGAACGGGACGAGACCGTGTGGCGCCATTAGACAGAAAAAAGTTTTAAAAGCAGAGTAAATGCATAAAGTTTAAATTGCAGAAACTTAAAGGAAAGATAAAATACAATGCATTAAAAATAAAGGTGGTTCGACAAATCCTTTACATACATTCTTTGTGACTCTTTTCTCACGCGTCGGTACTTCGAGTGTTTTAGAATTTTGTATAGGTGACTTGCGACCCATTTTTCCCTTGGAAAACTACTATTTATGTTGGGAAATAACAAGGCTGAAGAAGAAAAAAAATAAACACAATCACAACATAAGAATATAACGTGGAAACTCCAAAACCGGAGAAAAAACCATGACCGATGTCTAAACCGACAACCATAGAATTATTACTATGTGAATTTTTTTACAACACATAGAGTTCTCTCACTCTCACCCTAATGCCCCAATACACCCACAATCTCACAAAGCAAATATTTAAACTAAGTCGGATATAAGCTTAAAGTGCTACTGACTGGTGCATCTAAAAACAAAGAAACTAGGTTTAATATATAGCCTCGGTCTTCCCCTTGCTTCACTAAACTAAGCGATGTGGGACATAATCACCAATAACTAATATTTTCTAACCTCCTACTTTATTCAAGAAACTTGACAATCAAACCCAACAATCTCCACCTTGATTGTAAGAAATTCATCTTCCGTTTCCATTGTCTATACCGACAATCATACTCCACCATAAAGAGTATACTTCACTTGAAACTGAACCATTCCAAGAATTTCTTCACGTCGAAACCTTGCTAAAAGATTATGGTGCAACTCCCATGTTGGCTTCCAGGAAGTTCTTCAGCCATCGCCATATCTCACCACACACCTTGCATCAATGCCAACCAATGCCCGTGTGTTGTTCTGAATCCGCTAGCAATAACTTGTCCTTTTGCATGGTATAGCGGAAATACCATTGGACACACTTAATCTTCTAGATAAGATCATCATCATCTCCCAAAACAAGGGAGACATTGCTAGCACTTGCCTCATAGTCTTTTTTTTCAGAAACTGCTCCACTTGGACAATTTCTCTTTAAATGCCCAGACATTCCACACTTCCAACACGACATATTCTTTGCATGGATCTTCTTCCCATTAGCCCCACTTCTAATTAACAACATTGAGCTTGATGAAGTGTTTTCATCACTTTTCATCCTCCTCTCTTCAGAAATAATTTTAGTTGCAACTTCTTCAAAACTCAAACTTTCCTTCCCATACATCAAAACAGGTTTGAGATGAACATAAGAAGGTGGAAGGGACAAAATGACCCTTAACGCTTTATCTTCATCATCAATCTTAACTTCAATTGATTCTAACTCAGAAATAATATTCTTCAAAGTACTAAGATGATCAGAGATTTTTGTACCCTCATCCATGCGCAAATTGTGGAATTGCTCCTTCAACAACAACCGATTTGAGATGCCCTTTGCCTGATATAACCCTTCGTGCGTCTCCTAGAGTTCCTTGGCTGATGACAGATTCTGCACATTCGCAAGAACATTCTTTGCCAAACACAAACGAATTGCACTTGCAGCTCTCAAATCTAGTTCCTCCCACTTATCTGCCTCCATCTTGGAAGTGTTTCCTTTCAACGCCTTGTGTAAACTTGATTGTATCAGCACATCCTTGACTTGCACTTGTATCAGCACATCCTTGACATAATTCATCCAAGATTCGTGGGAGAAGATTGACATTTTTGAAAACGGTTGCAAACTTCTTTTAAAAAGGCTGATGTCATCACCAGACCGTGTTGGGTACAGGAAACCAAAAAGTTTTATCACAACCATTACCCTTTCTCTTTTTCTTGACATATCCTTCCATTCTTGTCTTCCCTGTTTTCGTCTGTATTCTTCTATCCATGTGAAGGGAAAGAAGGATCTTTACGTGCCATTCTGAGCCATGATATTTTCAACCAAATTGGCTATATTATTATGTGCTCCAATATTTTGTTGATAGACATTTCTAAGAACTTCACCTGCATCATGATTTCTATCCACTAAAATTACCTCTGGTTGTACTTGTATCGTTGGTTCGACTGGTTGAGGTCGAGGCATGGGTTGTTGTCTTTGAACCATAGGTTCGACAATTTGCACATCTTGAGTATTTTGGATTTGATGGATATTTTGGATCCGAGGGATCCATTGATAGACAGTTTATGGAGGGGCGAAGAAATCTGTTATTCTCCCCATTTTAGTGGCTAATGTTTGGTAACCCTAATTCGTATTTTGAATCAAAGGGTTAAACACCATACCAATTTGTTGTGTTAACAAATTAATCATCTCATGATTCCTCTCATCCATTTGTTTTCTAAACAACATCATACATTTTGTAGTTAAGGTTGGTGAAGCATTTCTGCCTAAAACACTAGAACTTGAAGGATTGTGTGTATTAAACAGTGTAAATGGATTTGTATGTTCTATAAATGCAGGATTATTATGCAAATATTCCATCATTGAAGTTAGCATACCGTATGGTTGGTCCTTAGAGAAGTTCTGCGTATTTATGACCCTATCATCAAATCTAGCCCTAACTTGAGGGTTAGGAGAAGTAGGAACACATGTAGACACGGGTACACCAGCAGTAAATGGTGGCACAAATGGCAAACAACCTTCTTGACGTCTGTGCCTTCATGCAGACCTCTGGTGATCATGTATTGTTTCATGTTTTCATCAGCACCTCGCACCTGAACCGCTTCTTTGTTGAACCTTTCGATGTAGTCTCGAAGAGGTTCGCTTCTTCCTTGGAAGATGGCCTCAAATGATGCCACGGTTTTGGGCTAGGTCCTTGAGGCCGTGAAGTGAGTGGTAAACACGTGGCAGAGGTCACCCCATGTGTCTATGGAGTTTCTCCTTAAGTTTTTGAACCACGTCATGGCTCCCCGTCTCAACGTAGTGACAAAAAGTTTGCATTTGACTGCTCCTCGCACCGACCGGTACGTGAGGACAACCTCAATGTTCTCGATGTGCTCATCGGGGTCTGACGTCCCGTCGTATGAGTCCATCTGGGGTGGCTTTTCCAATCCGCGAGGGATTGGGGTGTCTCGGATGCACCAGGTGAAGGGACTATATCTATAACGGACCCCTCGGGTATCACGCTCGTCGTCAGAGCTGGAGGAGGAGGACGGCCAAGAGCATCTGTTTCGCCTTGGTGGAGATCTTCTCGGAGGAGACCACCTAGGTGGAGAGCGTCTTAGTGACCGTTGTCCCCGGCTAGGAGATCTCACGCTGACGGAGCGTCTAGGAGACCTAGATCTGGAACGGCGAGGGCTCCTTCCCCTTCTTCTACGGGGCGGGGAAGGAGTGTCACAGATGTGAATCAGCTGCCTCTTTGATTGCTCAAGTTCCGAAATCCTCTTGTTTTTCTCCTCAGCCAATGTTATTGGATGTTTGACCGTGCGGAGCAGCAGATTAATCTGCGAATCTGTGGTACTATCGACCATCTCTTCAGGTCGTGGAGGGCCAAAGATTGGTTGATCCTGCAGTGGGATCTCAGCGTGAACACTCGTCGGAGCTGTTCCTCTTCGAGGGCTCTGTGCAGGAGATGGGAAAGCAGTTCGTCCGTCCTGGTTTGGATGTTGAATGATGTTTTGGATACGTGGTGCAACACCGTTGACAGCCATGGTTTATATGTGAAAGTTTTGGTTTTTTGTGTGTAGAAAATGGGGAGAGCTTGTATTTCCCACAGACGGCGCCACTGATCGTACCTGACCAGAAGGTGGTTGTCGGCGCTGGATTGAATGCGGTTGTTCACGGTGGTTGTTTATACTTCCGATGAGTGTTGGACCGAATGGGGGGTGTCTACCTACATACACTCTGACGCTCAAGTCAGTAGAGTTTCAGAATGGGGGTTTGAGAGTGTGAGAGATTCGGAAACTTGGGTAGAGAGACGTTACTGCTCGTTTGAACAGGACTCGGTTGCTTCGAGCACCCCCCTCGCAAGGAAGGGGTGTGTTGCGAGTAATTTGCCAAATGCAACATTTGGGCTTGATTTGTTATTTGACCTAAGAGATTAAGCCCAGGTCTTTGACCGGTCCAGAACACTCTCCATCACAGATCTGAAACTCCGAGATAAGAGAGAGTGCGACATCGATGTGGATCTGGGAGGGGAGGACGAGAGAACAAGGATGTGAGAGAGATGAGAACAGGGAGGATGTTTCGTAGTTATCGCCACCGTCACCGAAAATGGAAGGTGGTTGGTGGCGGTGGAGGAGAGGGGACGGCAGAGTGAGGACTTGGAGAAACAAGGAAGACGAAGGATGGATGGAGAGAGTAGTGTTTCACTGTATTTTTTTTGGTTTAATTGAATGTCACGTGTCACAATTTTGTGTGGAGGTTTAAAGTGTGTATGCCATATGGGGGTGTCTATGTATCATTGCTCTTAATTTATCACTAATATTGAACCGCAAGTTCATTTAGATTTATTGGAATTAATATCGCATAAGGAATCTCCTCTTAAGGTATTTTTTTGGCGTCTTCTATGCAATGAATCCCCACCAAGGGTAACATATTAAGACGAGGCATCCTTCAACTAAATTCACAGCTTTGTGAGTGGATGCAGCACCCTGAATCAACTAATCATCTGTTTTTGGTATGTAATTTGTTTGGTGGTATCTGACATCTTGTTCGTAATTGGAATGACATCACATTGGTAGATCCATTTTGTGTTTTGAAACACTTTATTCAATTTGGCTACTTAATAGGAAACTCAAAATCACGACGATTGTTCATGCATTTAATCTGGTTCAATTCTGTTTTGAGTGATTTGGAAAGAGAGGAATAATAGAATCTTTAACAATAAGGAAGACTCAATGCAGCAGTTATTGAATAAAATTAAACTCCTCACTTGTTGGTGGTTGAAGGCAAAAAAGTATTACTTTTACATTTAGTTATCATAATTGGTGCCTAAATCCTTTATCTTGTATGAGCATTGCCTAATAGTTTTTCTTTTCGTTTTTCTTTGTTTGTTGTTTCATAATTGTAATTGACTTGTTAAACTTGTGTTCTACTATAGTACACCTTGTGCTAAGTTAAATGCTTTGTTGTTAGTAATGTATTCTATATTGGATTGTTCAAAACAAAATTCATTTCAATATTAATAAGAACATCACTCTATATAAATAACTAAAGAATTAAACAATCGTGAGAGTGAAGAGATTTGCGGGTTGAGTTATTTTATTAAGTGTGGGCAACTCTCAATAGAATAAATTGCTAAAAGACACCTTTTAACGGGGAAAAACCAATTTAACGGGGTGCGGGTGTGGGGAAAATTTGGAGTTTTAGTACGGGACCGAAGCCGGGGGATGCTTACACCCGCCCCGCACCCCTTTTTTGAAATTTACTTCATTAAATTTTATAATCTTATTTCCATAAGCACAAACATATTTTAATATATTATTACCCTTTAGAAACATGTTTATTATAATTATTTTGCTCTTTTGAAAAATGTTTATTAGATATTTAATTATTAATATAATTATTGTTTTTTATTACTATGAAAAAATGAAAAAATATGCATTTTTTTAAATATTTTATAAAAAATAGATTTTTCGCCGGTGGAGGTGAGGGCCGGGCCGGGAGACCCGTCCCCATTGGGGGCGGGGTTCGGTGTTTAATTTTTTTCCCCGAATAATTTGGGGATGGGGGCGGGGGTGGGGACGGGGATGCTTAACCCATATATATATATTACGATGTCGATATATACAAATTAAATTCATTTTTAAAATTTGTAGCAAATGAACAAATTGATTAAAACTTAGTACTAGTCTTCAATTTCAAAAACTAGTTTCACATTTTGCAAACGAGTGAATAGGCAAAAACCCCCTGAAATTGTAACTTTCGTTAAAAAACCCCCAGATTTTTAAGAAACTTCAAAAACTCCCTGAAATTGTCAAACATTAGTCAATTATCCCCCTTCGTTTGTTTTGGCTGTTAAATGACTATTTTTTATTTTTTTTTGCTTTCTTCATCTTCTTCCTTCCACTTTTTTTCATCATCTTCAACAATATTCATAACTTTTTTTTTTAAGAAACAACAACCATTAACAACATCATCATCATCTCATTACTATACATCCGGAACTAATTATAAATGTGCTAATTTAAAGAACTGATTATGCTATTTCTGCAAAAAAAATTGAATCTGCTTCTATATCTAACAACATTGGACTAGGGTCACATTCCAACTCTAATTTAAATAATACTCCTAATTTGATATATGGTAACTTCAAAAAATAGGCTTTTCATGAAAATTGTGAAGTTCATATGAGTGAACATGTCCCTTGCATTCAGCTTTAATACCTATGAGAAAACAAGCTTTCTATGAGAAAACAACTTTAGATTTATAGCTTTAACTTAGATGGTGTTATTGTTGTTGATGGTGGTGGAGGTGTAGTAATGAGGTGATGTTGTTGATGGTCGTTGTTTCTTAATTTTTTTTTGAATTATTTATGAATATTGATGAAGATGATGGAAAAAGTGGAAGGAAGAAGATGAAGAAAGCAACAAAAAAGGTCATTTAACAGCCAAAACAAACAGAGGGGGGTAATTGACTAACGTATAACAATTTCATGGGGTTTTTTGAAGTTTCTTAAAATTCAGAGGGTTTTTGACAAAAATTACAATTTCAAAGGGGTTTATGCCTATTCACTCTTTTGCAAACCTAGAAACAAAATACACTTGGCTCGTTTTTCATTTACTCACCAAACAAACGACGTCGTAGAAGCTCATATACCCTTCTCAACACTTTCCTTATCAAATACCCATTTCGTTCGCATTCTCAGAAACAAAAGAAAAGAAAAAGGGTTTCAGAATTTTCCCGCCAATTTTCTTCCAATCTCAACAATGGCTCCAAAATCCGATAGCGCTGAAGGTACTCTCATCACACACTCATCTCTCTCTCTCTCTCTCTCTCTCTCTCTCTCTCTCTCTCTCTCTCAATTTCTTCGTTTCCTTTCATAAACCTAACATTTTCTCTCTTTTGTTCAATTTCAGCAATCGTGTTGAACTTCGTCAACGAGGTAAAAATTGTTTTCACTTTCACTTTTTTTTCTTTCAATTAGTTTCTATTAATTTGGTATTTATACTGTGTTTATGGTAAAAATTTGTTGAATTATTGTGTTATTGTTTTGTTTTTGGGATTTGATTAGCAAAATAGGCCGCTGAATACGCAAAATGTGGCGGATGCGTTGCAAAAGTTTAATCTGAAAAAGGCGGCGATACAGAAAGCATTGGATGGTCTTGAAAAAGGCGGGAAGATTTCGTTTAAGGAGTATGGTAAGCAGAAGATATACGTTGCTCGACAAGATCAGTTTGAGATTCCGAATAATGAAGAGCTTAATGAGATGAAGGAAAAGAATGCTTATTTGCAGAAGCAGCTTCAGGAACAGAAGAAGGTTATTGGTGAGGTTGAAGCAGGTATGATTTAAAATGTTTTGGAAATGTAATTGAATTGGGTGATTTAATTGATTGAACTCGATGTTGTTTGGTTATTTGAGTGTTTTGATTGGGGTTTGTTTAGGGTTCAAGGGGTTTAAAGCAGTTGAATCATGACCTGGATGATTTGCTTTAAAAACTAAATGAACAGGATGATTCAAGTGATTGAAGCGTGAACCGGTACTATCTATAGTTTGGTTATTTGAGTGGTTTAGTTGTCGTTTTGTCCCGATTTGAGTGGTTTTAAAAGAGGTTTAGATTGTGGTTTTGTCCTGATTTGAGCGGTTTTAAAAGAGGTTTAACTCTGACCAAGAGTTTTCGGTTCGATGTATGGTTGAGTCTTTAAAACACTGTAATTAATTTGTGTAGTTTTATTTTTACAGTTCAGTTGTTTGAGCATTTTGATTGCGATTTCATCCCGATTTGAGTGGATTAAAATAATTGAATCATCACCCAGTGGTTTTATTGGTTTGATGCTCGTTCAGTCTCTAAAACACTGCAATTAATTGAAGTCATATTGTGATCTTCATCAGATTGTTTAATTGATTGAACCCTGAACCGGTACTATCTTTCAATTAATGAAAAGAGATGGAACAGAATACAATGATACGGAGTATCTCTTAAATTAGGATTCCATTGTAAAAATATACAGAATTATAGTATTTGTTGTGCTGCATTTCATTTTATAGTATTTGTTATGATCTCCACTGATATCTTTCATTGCTGAAAAAGTATGGAACATAATACAATGAGACTAAGTAACTCTCAAATTTGAGAGGATTTGATTATAAAAATATACAAAGTTATAGTATTTATTGTATTCCATTTCATTGTTTTATCTGATTTCATTCGATTCTCTATTGAATATTTCGAATAAAAATCTAGTTGGACATTTGTTGAAAATTCCAGTTATTGTTGAAACTGATGAGGGCTTGGTATTTTAGAGTTCTTGCAATTGATGTATGTTACTTGTTGGTGCAGAAATTAAGTCGTTGCAATCAAATTTAACACTGGAGCAGATCAGTGAAAAAGAAATTGACCTGAGAATGCAGGTAAATAATGTGGTTGTTCATGTGCCTTTTTACATTGTTGAAAGGGAATTCGTGATTTGGAATGTTGTTCAATTAAGATATGGTTCTCGTTTATAAAATTCTGCTTCAGGTTCAAGAATTGGAGATCAAGTTGAACAAGTTACGCGGAGGTGTTACTTTGGTGAGGCCAGAAGAACGTGTGGCAGTTGAGAGTATGTTGTCGGAGAAAGTAAGTCAGTGGAGGAAGCGTAAAAGAATGTTCAGGGATTTATGGGATACCCTCACTGAGAACTCACCTAAGGATCCCAAAGAATTTAAGGTTTCTTTTTGTCCTGTCATTATCATAGTTGTTCTTTTTTATTGCTGTGTTGTGCCTACTATTACTACTAATATAATTGAACATTGCAGGAGGAGCTTGGGCTAGAATATGATGAAGATGTTGGTGTGAGTTTGCAGTCATGCAGTGACCTGATACCGCAAGGTAAGAAGCGGCCAAGGGGACAATGATATATTTATCGAAACTTGGAAGTCTTTCCTTCATAATCAATGACACAGGTATATAGATTATGTGGAGTTTCTGACGGTACTGAACATGAATACAAATTACATAGCCAATGTAATGTAAGTCTTTACAATTTAGACTCAGTTTTCGGGTTTTAGTCCACCTTCTTTTAGAAGACTAACTCACCAGGGCATGGTCTCAGTGCAAAATTATTGTTTATATCTCTCTGGTTGCTGACATTGGTCACACTACATAGCATGATATCCTTGTGTATTGATGTTTCAGGCACATAATATCTTACTTAAGTTTCAAACTTCATATCCACTAACATGTGATTGATAATTTCACAAAAATCAGGTCCAATAAACAAAAATATAAGCAATGAACTTTAAAATTTCATTTTCTATGGTAGGAAGCTCTTATATCCCACCTGTAAGAAACTTACTAATGCTTTGCCTTGTATGCTAATATTCTCGTCTAAACTGACAATTTTAAACTTGCTGATAAATGATAATAACACCAGATAGTTAAACAATTGTTTTCATCTAATGTTAACATGCTATATCCCACTGAAGAGTGAAGACTAATTAGCAACTTCACTTTGAAATGTCTTCTGATATTCTGGTTTCTTTTGCACTCATCTGTGAATTGTCAAACTCAAATACCAACCTTTTCCTATGTCCTTGTCTGTAGGCTGCCTATTTTTCTGTGATGATTAACTAGAAGTTGGAATCTATGATTCTGATTTTATATCTAACCATGTAAATGCTGGAAATCCATGCGAAAACTTTGATGGTAAATATGGAATACAAAAAAATATAATGACCAAAGTATTTACATATTTATCTAGGCTGCTAGCCAGATCATATTTGACATGCAACCTCGCATGCTGCTTGCGCTCATACCGAGGAATTTAACAATCATCTAGGCCTCATTGAAAATGGCCTCTTTTCCGTATTAACCTGAGGTGCACTCTGCATCTAGTCTAGTTGCCTAGAACCCGATCCTACCTCTTTTTCCAGCAACATACCTTGAGAAGGTATCCTCTTAGAATTCTGTTTATTATTTGATTCATCAATCATCACTCGTAAAAATACAATTTCCTTTTCAAAAACATCAGCGTTAATTTCAGCATCTAGTGAGGCCGCAGCCCCCTTCTATTTTCTTTTCACACGATCATGTGGTCCAGTTTCTTAAAATTCTTAAGCTGCTCTTGCAGCAACTCCAACTCCTGCATATATATGCAGGTGAGTTAAAAGCTACTTCAGCTGGGGCCTTGTACTTTTGGCTATCCGTAAAAGACTCAGTTGAGTCCTCGTCTTTTCCTCTATCAGGCAAAATGCAGATGTTCTCTTCCTTTTTTTTTTGAACAAGCACGGATGTTCTCTTCCTTTATCTCAGGGTCGTGCTGGTTATTTTTTTCAAATTAGTTAAAAATTTACATACTTTTATTTGTGATTTTCGTTATTATTTTTTACAATAACTTGATTTGTATTATATTATTACTAGTTAGTATTTTAAATTAATCATGATTCATTGGTTTCTAAAATATTCATAGTCACAAAATCACATAAATTTATTTGATATTGATATTTTTTAAAAGTAATTCAACGTTACCTATATAACTTTGTAAAATATTTAATATTTTTATTTTTCATTATCTTTTACATTAATTTTCAATTTTTTATTGACGTATCATTATTTATTTTATTGAATTTCAGATAAATTTGTTAAGGCTCAACATGGGTACAAATTTTTTATTGATTTCTAACTTTACTTTCTTCAAGATAAAATTTGAATTATAGATATATGATATAATAAGAATATGATTTGAGTTATCGTAATATTTTATTTTTTTTAAGAGTTATTGTAATATCTCGTTAGCTATATAAATAAATTTTTAAAGTATGATATAAAAGTTTATTCCATTATATCCCTCTTATCTGAACATCAAACTCTTAAAGTAATGGTCACCACATCCATTAGGAGCCAAGATTCCTAAACTATGACATACCTCTTGGAACATTCATATGGAAAGAAATCTCATAGAAAATATATACTATTTTTCTTTCTTCAAATAATTTAGTAGTTAGATTCACACACGTTATATATAGAGAAGTGGAAAAATTTATACATGCACCGTCACATCACTCTTGTTATACTCTTGTTATGTTAGTTCATTATTTAAATATAGAGAAGTGGGAAAATTTATATATACACCATCACATCAATCTTGTTAGGTTAATTCATTATTCAAATCACATATAAACAAAAATTAATTCAAAATTTAATGATTGAGAAAATTTATGATATTTTAAAAATTTAGAGGCTATAATTTCGAAATTTCAAATAGTGACTAAGATTCAATTTTAGGAATAGATTATGATTTAAGATATTTTTCATCTTACCTTTTAATTACTAAAATTACATTCATTTACTACTATGACAACCAATTATGTATACAATGACTGAACAATTCTTGTGCTACTATTTATTTATTTTTTGGAATTCTTTTATTACTATTATGTGTGTGTATAGATATTGTCTCCGTGAACTTAGCTTAGTTCAGTTGGCTATTACACGTCACTGCAATTAAAATTGTAATTTTCTTGTACGCATGTCAACTATGACTTTAATTCGGCCATAAATTATGTGGTTAGAATTTCCATGATCGTTCCTTACATTTAACTGATTGCTTTGATAGTTAAATAACGAGCCATCATCTTTTTGGCCACCAGAATTCAAACTTCGACCACCTACCAACCACTTACTCACCGGTTTACCACCACTTGTAGAGTTACTTTCAGCGCGAAGATAAGATCTCTACATTCTTTCACCATTCTTTTCACTTGATTCATATTTTTTATTGCAAAATAATTCAGTATGACCTATTGAGCCACAAATAAAGCAGAGTTTACATAATTTTTTGTACTTGAAGAGGAGCATTATATCATCTCCTTCCTCCCATTAAATCACAAGATCTTGCTTCAGAAGTTCTTCCATATCAATCTCGATCCTGACTTTCGTGTACTTCCACCAAGGGCCTTAATTATTCTCATCATCGTATTTGACCATCATGCATATGTGACGACCCACCAATGCGCCTACGCTTGTGTCCACGAAACCAAATGGGAGCTGATGAACTTGGACGCATATATTTGTCATAGTCATCAGAATAACTACTTGATCTTCACCCACCGTCACCTTCTTTAAAATAATCATGTTGGTGTCAAGTAGCCATGCACTACCCTCAAGGATTCTTTCAAGATTACAATTGTGGAATAGCTGGACCATGAATTTGTTGTTCTCCATCTAGATTAAATCCATTTGTTTCAATGGCTGCCAAATCGGACCGAGTCTTTCTTCGATGTGGATAAATGAACTGGTTTATTCATACCACTCTACCGATAAGACATAAGTCCAGTAATTCGGCCTGGAAGAGTTTCGGTTGATTAATTGTTCGACGCACCATGATCACCATTAATATTCAAATTTTCCATGGCTATTATGAATGTCACTGTTATGTTTTTCATTAACTGATGTACTTAACCTTTCCAGTTTCCACCACCAGCCATGTATATTTACCTTTCGTAGAGCAGTGACGTGTAATAGCCAACTCTTTAGCAATAATGGATTTGGATTCTTCCTAAATAATAATGACAAAATAATATCCATACAAACTAGGATACCACCGATACTCAATTATGGAGTTGAGATAGTCAAACGATGCCTTTAAACACCAAATCAAAGACTTACATAAAGTTCTTAGGTTTCTGCTCTTCCCCCTGCACAAAACACTCGCGCTTTGCACATGCGTGACCGAAAATATCCCTGCGTTAGTTAATTAACGCAAGTGTAAAAAAACGTGACTTAGTTTTTTACACATGCGTGACATAAGTCACGCCGCATGAGTTAACTCACGTAGGTGTTACACCCTGCGTGAGTTAACTCATGCTAGTTCAATTTTTGGGTATGTGCTCCTCTGTTTCAATTATCGTGAGTTATGCTTCAATTTCAATTTGTTATTATTAGCTAATAGTGAAATACTATTCATTTCACTCCACTTCACTTCATTTTATCCAAGTCAATACTATTCATCAATATTGTCCATCTGAACCAACTCATTCATCATCAATTATTCCACTCCACTTCATGTGAGGAGGGAAAATAATGGGGTGGGAGATGAAGATGATGTTGAAGAGGAAGAGCAAGAGAGAGAAAAGGGCACTTTATAGTGATAGTCCTAAACAAGAATTTGAGATTGAAGATGATTGCAAGGAAGGATCAGAGGAAGAAGAGAAAATCAAGTGATTATCATAATAGTTGTAATAATATTATTGTAGATTTGTTTCTAAGGATGAAACAACAATATGCAGCATGTAGTGTATGTGAATTTGATTCAACAAAAAATGAATATTGAAAGATGGTTTATGAAATACAGGGAAAGAAGCTATAGCTTCTAAATTTTGAACTTTGGAATTTATCTGTCTTATATTTTAGTGTATGTTATTTTTTGAATGACTATGATAATTTTATGTTATTTTTTGCAACTAGTTAGTTTGGTTTAAGATTTGTTCCAAGTATGGTTAGGCCTTTGCAACATGGGTAGCCAGCTGGGAGGTTGGTAAAACACCTGGGGTGCACATGGAATGGAAAAGGCTATTAGCTTTGATAGGACGTGTAGGGTATATGAGTAACAAGTAGGGTAGCAGCACTGTACTGTTAGCTAATAATAACAAATTTAATTAAAGGCAATAAAACATAAGTGAAGTGGATTGTTGTTCATGCTTCATATTTCAACTTTTCTCCGGTTTGCAACTTGCGTGAATTAACTCACGTGGGCCAAAATAGCCCTGCGTGAGTTAACTCAAGTGTCGTGACTTAAGTCACGCAGAAGTTACAAGGTGCGTTAGTTAAGTCACGCTGCGTGACTTAATTAATGCAGGGGCATTATTGTCTTTTCAGTTAGGTGGGAGCGAAATGTGCAGGGTATAGAGCAGAATTCAAGTTCTTATTTGCTTTGACTAACACGGTGGACATGAATGAAATGCCAATAAAGCGAAAGATTGGTCAATGATCCAAAGATTCACGAGGACCACACAAGATCCAGAATTACAAGGATAAAATAATTAGAGATTAGATTGAGGACAGTCAACCGTAACACCAAACTCCCACTAAAGGACAGAAAGAGAAAGGGACCTTAAGAGAGGAAAAATTTGAGTATAAGTTATAGTAGATGAAACTAATGAAGGAATTTGAGTAGAACAAATCTTGTTGCTCCATCCTTTGATCATTTTCCTATCTTGTTGGATATGACACCAATGGAAAGGCCACACATAATTAAAAGATCATTCAAGTTTGAGAATGCTTGGTGGACTGAAGATTGTTTGAATGAGGTGGTTCAAAATAGTTGGCTAGGTAGTGTTTGTAATAATGTTATGAATAAATCATCTCATGTGTAGAGGAAATGACACATTTGAGTAAAACCCATTGCAACAAACTTCAGGTTAACATTGAAGAGTGTCAGAATCAGTTGGGTAGAAGTCGCGGTTATAGTGGAATGCAAGATGAAGTCTAGTTCAAAACGTTGAGGAAAAAACTCAATCATCTTCTTGTTCAGGATGATATGTACTGGAGAAGGAGAGCAAAAAATCACTTACGAAATTCTTTCATGTTGGGGCAAGCCAAGATCTAGGAAGAAAGTCAATCAAATTCTTTCTCTTGAAACTGATGAAGGAATTCCTGTAACAGATGGCATGGGGATGCACTCCATAGCTAATACTACCTTCGTCCCAAATTATAAGACTCTTTTGAGAATTTTTTTTATCTTTTTTTATAAGAGTCATTTGCTATTTTCAACTACATTAATTATTTCTTTACATACATACCCCTATTTATTATTATTTTTTCTTCAATCGGCAATAAATAACGTATGGAAAACATAAACTAACTCTCTCTCTCTTAAGGATAAAATTGTAAAAACAATAGTGATTACAAACAATTCTAATACAAATATCAACTTTCTTAATTCCCGTGATTTTAACAAAAGGGTCTTATATATAGGGACGGAGGTAGTAATTACTTTGAAGAACGGTTAGATCAGGTCATTAATAATTAAGACAATGACCGGCTAACAGCTCTGTTTCATATAGAAGAGTTTAAAGAAGCGATATTCTTTATGCGGCCTGACAAGTGTCCCGGACCTGATTGTTTTAACCCTAGGTTCTACCAACACTTTTGAACCGTATGTATAGAGGATATTTATAATGAGTGTTGTCAGTGGTTGAACAAAGGGAAAATCCCTCCGTCTTTGAACTCCACAAATATAGTTTTGATCCCAAAAGGCAAGGAACAAAAAACTATAAAAGACCGGAGAGCCATTGTGTTGTGCAATGTTCTCTATAAACTACTATCGAAAGTCCTTGTGAATCTGTAATGCCCCAAATTTTAATCCAAGACATTACTTACATTTTTTTTATAAAATATGAGATTGTTTTTGTTAAATAATCTATAAAAAGAAAAATAATAGAAAATATATCTATAAGAAAACTAGTAAAATAAACTAATACAAAATTATTATTAAAAAAATGATTTTCTTCCTAAACGAAGAAATCCACAATACATACACGTATTTCTAAGGGGAAATATAATCTTCAAAATATTTTATTCTCTCCTACATTTCCATCACACATCAACTTCACATTATCATTCGTTGGTACCTAACATTTTATTAATGTAAGGGCCAATTTCCTTATTCAAATTGGGACATACCAAACGGAAAGTAAATTTTATAAAGCAATAATAAAACACTTTACCATAGGAAGGAGATAAAATAAAATGGATACAAGGAATTCTTTTAATTAAAATTAATGCTTTTATGCATGAACAATTTAGCCACAAAGGCAAAGTTCAGCCACAGAGGCACAATTCAGCCACGGAACACCTACCATGCATACTACATGATGCATGTCTCAAAAATATGATGCATATCTTCAAAAACAACTAACAATGTTTTATTGTGCTAGAGTACGTGAATCAAAACTAATACACTATTCAATTTCACAATCAATCACACTCATAAATCATAGAAAATCTTATACACAATCAATCACACATAGATCAAAGAACATCTCAAACATTAGAAACATTTGATCTTTTTGTGATAAGGTTTAGAAGACAATTTAATTTGTTAAAGGTGATTCCTTTTTAATGGTTAAATATTCTATTATTTCTTTCATAACATAAACTTATTCCTAGCACAAACGTACGGAAAAAGCCCTTGCCCTGCTACCTTCCATTGCTAATAGTACAATCTAGCCCGCACAATGGTTCTTGCAAAAAGGAAGGATTGGAGAACAAAACTTGACAAGATGAGATATTCGAGAGGGATTGATGGACTTGGGAAATAATTTAGCTGGGCAGCAGATGATATAGTGAGTATGGCGTGATGATATGGAATAGTGAGAGCAAGGGGACATAGAAGGAATGGACTTGTAGGGAGAGATAAAGAAGGTATGAGGCAACAATTAAAGGGAGGGATCAGTTACAAATTAATGGAATAATATTAGAAAGAGAAGTGAGTACGAATTGATTATTTTCTTATCAAGGCAATTAAAAGAAATATCGGAATTCTATGGATACAAAAGGAAAATGTTTCAGCATCCTAAATGGAAATTAATTGTAAATTATTAATGAAAATTGCTGTTCACACATGTGTTTTAAGCTGAAACACACTAGTAAAATACTGAAATACCCATTCGAATATATCGAAATTCTAGCCCATGCTTGGCACGGGTCCACATACTAGTAGACCTTATTTGTAAAAGAGGCGCTGCAAATTGTGTACCTTAAGGGAAGTTATGCATTCATTGATTTGACCAAGTTTGATTGACTATAAAGAGTAGTAATTGGTTTACAAACAAAACCAGCAAATAAATTACTAGAATTCAAGGTCAACTAAAACTCATGGAAGGGATTTAATTGGGAGTTTAAAAAAAGGTTTTTCCAATTAGTAGAATCAGGAATGCATGGCAGAAAATAAGAAGAAAGGGAGAGCAAGACAATGAGAGTCAAAAGAGAATTCCTGAAGTGAAAAATGGAATGATAAGGGCTTAAACATTGGGATGGAATATACAAGACTTCAGCACTAGACGACTGTAGTAAATTCTATTAGTCATTACATAGAAATCAAGATAAATAAAATATATTGAAATATGATACAATAAAATATAATTCTAAATAGTTAATTGAAGTCTCATAGGTTACCTTTCATAAAAGAAACAAACTTCAGATTATACTGATTTAATTAAAGGAAGTGTGCTATATTTTTCCAAAATTCTTACACCTAAAATATTTTCTTTTGATAAATCAAGAAAAGTACTGAAAGGAGATTAGATATTGCAGAATATAACAGGCACACATATTGCAGAATAATAAGCATTAGATCAAAGTTAGGGTTTATATCTTTAACACGTTCAACCCTGACGAGCACAAGCTATTTGAGAATATATCGTTGAATCAAGAGCTGTACAATGTTTGATCAACTGACTTAGACAAGCATCCACGGATACGCCGTGGGGCACACCTTAGCTCTTCTAAGTTACGTCAATGATGTCTATGCCGATCCTTCTCTCTTGACGAGTAAGAGGAACTGTAGTAGTCACGGTCTGAAATAAGAAAAAATGTGTAAGGAAATTATATACCAAAAGAAAATGGCAAATACCAAACTCACAAAGACACAATTCATACCATGCGACGAGTGGCGTTTTGACTTCTCTGAATGTCCTGCATCCAGTACAAATACGAAATCTTAACTTAATAACACAACAAAACAATAATCACACATAAAATCTGTAAATTTACCTGAACCCCTTGCTCTCTGCCTAGAATGATGACCATGATCCTTGAGTTTGAACCTCTCAGCTTCCTCTCGCTCACGTTCATTATCAGAATCCCTTCCTCGACCATGACCCCTTGATTTTATTCTGTCCAGGTCCCTGCGTAAGTCTCCAGAGGCCTCCACTCTACGATCGGATTTGGATTTGAATGTGAGTTCATCTTTTACATCTCTCTCAGCAGCCGTGCCTTTAGATTCATCATCAGACTTCCTAGCATCGTTCAGCTTATCACTGGTTTGCTTTACCAAAGCACCCTTGCTGCTACTCAAGTCAATATTAGCTTCTTCGCGAGCTCCCTTTAGGGCTGGCGTCTCAGCATTCATTGGGGAGCTACGTTGTGGAACATCCTACAGATTGGCAATGATTAAAAAATATGTTCGATCAAAACCATAAGTTTCATTGTCAATAATACAGGTTTATAAAAGAAAACATTGTCTCATAACATTACAGCCAAGTGAACTAATATAGTATTGCACCTATAAGGCAGGTTAAAAATAAAGCATGACTCCGCCGAATATGGGGGATACACTTCAAAAGATAAAAAGAATAATGCTAGCAACACTCTCTTAACAAATTTTTCAGCATACTCTTATTGCTTAAAATTCATATTGATCCCACCAAATTTATATGGGACTCATGAATTTGTGGACCCATGTGATTTTAACCAATAAAGAGTGAGTTGGAAAGTGTGTTAGACAGTGTTGCTAGCAGTCTGCAAGATAAAAATTATGGATTTTATACATAGATTGAAAACATCAGTATAAATTTACATGATTTTCCATACATAAAACATGAAATATCACTGTTTTAACCACACTTTACTATATAAAATATATACCACAGTTTAGAGGAGCAAAATTTCAAAATTAAAAGGGAAAAACTGACCATCGCCTTTGATTCCAATGATTTGTTGGAGAATGTAAATGAGTCCTCGTCCTTGCAAACTGGTATATATTGTGCCTTGGGAAGACTATAGAGGTGAGCCAAAACCCTGCAGACTTCATCAATCCCAGACTTTTCTGCATCAAATGCCTTCCACCATGGTGGGTTCTCAGGAAGGGGTACTTGAAACCTACGAGCTGCAGCATATACAACTCCACAGGCCACAACCTCACTCTTAAATCTAACACACAATGAAGTGCGCAAACTGCATAAAAAATATAATTAGGTACGCATATAACTAAGAAACATCTAGCGAGATGTTCTGGTTGAGAGAATTGAATACGTGTCATAACTATAGATACTAGCACGAATTCTAGTCTGAAATTATGAGTAAATAAATTTTAACTCCACTACATTGTGATATGATCAGATGTTTGTAGCACAAGATTATAAGAATTAAGAAGCATCAAGTGTTAGTGCTATCAATTGCGGATTGCGGGAAATGGTGGCTTGTTCAAATTTCATAATGCAACAGTGCTATAGCGCCACTATTTGACAACATTTTGTATTAAATAGTGTATCGTGAAACAATGGCATTTTGCTGCCTAGATCATGCGATGTTTTTCAAAATGTTAATTTCTTTTTCTTTTTTTCCCTCTTTTCTTTCAACAAATAAGGAGAACAATCAGATAGAGCAAATACAAAAATCAAAATGTCAAATTATTTTTATAATGTCTTATGTTTTCACTTTAACACTGCCCACAAAGGATGATATTACATTATCAGGCAGTGAATGAAAATTTCATGGAAAGATTTGCCAATATTATTTTTAACTTGGTTAAACTTTCTAAGAGGATTAGTCCATCACTTGACATTGTATGTTGCATCCAAATATAATAATTAAGATGATATTCAGGGTGTCTAACTCAGGGATAATACTAAGGGATCTTTTGGGACTGTGGGAGTAATGAATCATGGGGTACATTACATACAATGTCAAGTGGAACAAAGTGCATGCCAAGAATATACACAATACACAATCAGCACAACAAAAGGCGGCAGTTATTTAGTAAAATAATTATAAATAAGAGAGGAGACAGCTAGAAAGTATTAGGTATTTTGTATGTTGGATTGGTTTGGGAGAGATTAGGCTCTCTAATTCCTAGAGTATTTATTTGTAAATTATATCAGTTACTATTTTGTATTGTCGGCTTGTAACTATGTCATTTGTATAAATGCTCTGTTGGAGACATAACTGCATGCAATCAATAACAGTCTGCAATTTTCATATCCCTTCTCTATCTATTTACTCCCTAAATAATTAAGATCTATCACAAAAATGTCATGGAAAGATTTGTCAATGTTATTTTTTACTTAATTAAATGTGCTAAGAGGATTACTCCATCACATGCCATTGTATGTAGCATCCAAGCATAATGACCATGATGAAATTTCCAAACTGGACACTAAGACTCCGATGGAAGCAAACCTTCAAAGATTTAACAGAACAAAAATAGTATAATTTGGGGATCGTATACAGGGATCTTTCGGGACTGTGAGAGTAATGAATCATAGGGTACATATAGTGTCAAGTGGAACAAAGTGCATGCCGTGAATATACACAATCAGCATAATAAAAAATAGAAATCACAATATCTACAATTACGTACCTATCATTAGCCAGATTCCAAGCTTCTTGCCTCAATTCTGGAGGAGTTTCAAGGGTGGCAAGGTAATTTGAAATAAACTTGTGAGGATGTTCAACATGACAAATAAATCCCATTTCTTTCAAAATATGTCTCTCTGTTCTGCTCAGCTCCATTTTCAAATTTACGTATTTCTGTTCAACAAAAGAGAAAACAAAATCAAACAAATGACTATAAATTATTGTGATAGAGCAGAGAATTGATGAATGGAAAAAATTTCAGAAAATTATTATATTGATCATCCCTAAGTGACTAAGCCCCGACATACCAGAACCAACCTCATCAGAGAAGAGACACACACACTCTCTGCCTAACTGCAACTCCGCAAGAGTCAACAAAAAATGGTTGCCAATCCAACTACCCTCTAATTACTGGAATATCGTAATTAACTGCGAGGTCGGCAAATTTCTAATTCCGACAAACAGCCATTATGATCCTTGAATGTATAAGGCATTCAAGGACCAAATGTATCGAAATTGCAAATACGTTCATAGCGTCTCTTTTGTTAGTAATTTTATGCGCTAAATAAACTGATGAAAAACACATCTGAGGACTAAATTGACTACGTAACAACAGATTCAATGATCAAAATGACTACTAAAAGAGACACTTGTTTGCAATTTCAATACATCCAGGTATCAATGTGACAGTGAGTTACACTTTCAACACTTGTTTGCAATTTCGATACATTCAGGGATCAATGTGACAGGGAGTTACACTTTCAGAGACCAAATTGTGGTTTCCCTTTCTAATTCTATACACCTTCCATATCAGGTCCCTGTCATTTAGGGATTCTTTCGGCATGGACCAAAATCCATGATTTTATCGGTAAGTATGCTTAAAAATAAAAGGGTCAAAATGCGAGCTTTGAACCTTTGAATAGAAGTCTAAATACTCCACGGGCAAGTTCTCCCTCCTGCATTCCATCCTGTGAAAAATAATAAGAACTTGTCTGGCTTTTCTAGGGTTTTCCTCTAATTTTGAAGCCAACCAAACACAGCTTGCAGCAACTTTCTGCAAAAAGATTTGCTATATGAGCATTTTGATTCATTATACATAAGAAAAGAAAAAGAGCAAGTAATATATAAATCAAAACCTTGACATTAAACCGTGCAAACGACTTCTTGCAATAGAATCGATGAAACAGAACCTGCCCGGTAGCCATGACCGCTTGCGGTCTGTCACACAATTAAGGTAAACAACTAAACCGAACGCATTGAAAAGAATAACGATACTAACGAGAAAAAGGATACAATCTAAGCAAAATACCACTTTCTTGGATAAGATCACAGCCATAGATTCTAAGAGTGGTTTCAGTAGCTTCATCTATGCCATCTTTTCTAGACGGTGAATTCGTTAACTGCTCATCCGTGAGATAGAATGTGTCAATTGCTGCGTAGATCATCTCTTTTATGCTCCCTTATAACCTTAACACAATCAAAATAAGGATTCATCAAATTTCAAGTAATAATTAAAAATAAATAAAAATTTACTCATAAAAAAGAGAAATTTAAACGTTTGTTGTTAAAAAAAATTATCAAAATTAGATGTGATAGGAGGTAAATTGTGAGATTATTGGAAGAAGAAAAAAATTAGGAAACGCACTTGTTTCGTGCAATCGCTTGATTAAAAGAAAATCCGAAAAATAAAGATTATTAAAAAGAAAAGGAAAAAACCTGGAATGGAGCTGCGGAGTTTTGTTGTTAGGGTTCTAATTCTGAAGATGCTTTGTTTCTTTGTTTCTCATAACTTTGTTTGTTCTTGCAACTATTTTCTTTTTAACTTTTTTTTCTCGTACATTCTTTCTCTTGAATTTATTTAAAGTTTTTTAATTGAAAATTTTGATTTATATTTAATTTTGATTTGATAAAAGAGTAAACCATCATTTTTGTCCTTGAACATTGTGACTATGGTTCTTAAATATGTCGAAATTACATACGCATCCACAAACATCTTTTTTTTAGTTATTTTGGAGACCAACGCATTTATATTTTTATCCGTTATTTTTACCAAACAGAAACCTAAACAATTGTAATCCACACAAGTGACACAAAAAAAAAGTGTTTCGTGATACCAATTGACATTGGAGAATTACCACCTAGATCATGTATAAATTATCTTCTCATTATCGTTCGTAATAGAACAATTAGATCTTCACCGTCAAACACATCTAGTGTGTGCTCTTCACACTTAGGCTTGTAAGGCCCTACTTATATGATGATCACATAACACATTAGACGCTTCATTTAGATCTTCAATATTTTAAGTCTTTATTCGGGATCAATTTCAATGGGATGGTTTGCCTTATTAAAAATAAATATTAGCAATTTCACTAGAGTAAGGATTGGCCAATCATTTCACTTGCACAAGACTATCTACACATAGACAATCTCAAATTTTGTTGTGAATGAATCAATTATCACAACAAAATCATAAATACAAATAGTAGAGTCGGTCAAAATTTAGCCGAGTAACAATTCGAGATCACTTTGAATGAACAAACATCCTTACTATATTAAGAGAAAATAATTTGCTCCAAAATAGCACATAAACATAGCTTGAGGTAAAAAGGAAATCACGGTTTAGAGTTATTAGTTGAATCTTCAGCTACCTTTCAAATTTGACAACAATATCATATCCTAACTATCGAAGAATTTTTAATGTAAATAATGTTGTAAATAATTATTAAGGAAGTTAAAGAACTCATAACTTATGGATAAAGTTATTTCTTTGACATAATAGCTGGACGTAAAAAGGAAATCACAGTTTAGAGTTATTAGTTGAATATTTAGCTAACTTTCAAATTCGATAACAATATCATATCCTAACTTTCGAATTTTTTTGAATGTAACTAATGTAGTGCATTATTTTAAGGGAAGACTCTTCCGATGTTCCTTCAAATATAGCAATTATATTTTGAGGAATGTTATTTAAACATCTAAAAATATTTAAACTTCCTATAAATGGAAAACATATTTGAGTTAGAGGAATACGGTGATGGATAACAATATTGTTTTCCAAATAACATTTCTCTTGTTTTTTTGCATATAGTTTTGGAGTAACCACTACAACAAAGTTGACTATTATATACAAAATATGCCATTGGAATATTGGCTGATAGGAAGGAACTATAACCACCCTATAAGAATGTGAAATTTCACTGTTCTCTCACTTTAGTTTAGTTTGGTAGTTCATTTTGTTCCTCGCCTTCAAATTCTTGAACTTCAAGGATCTCAACCCTACGGTTCATTTTCTTCTTTATCTTTATTGCAATATCTGCTGGTACAAATCTTCCACATACACATACCCTGCGTTGCTGCTTCTCTATCAAATGGGTTTCGATCACTTCAATATGAAATGAGAAATGGGCTGTTAGAAACTTTAGAACTAACCACCAAACTCTATTTATTTGAGGCGTGTCGGATACTAATATAGATACATCTCTCGGAATTCAAATTTAGATTCACCACATTGTGGATAGTTTAGCACATTGCATTAGACTCAACCTGCACTAAACTCAGCCTCGTTGGTTTTTTCAAAACAAAAAAAATATAACAGGAGTTTGGTTTAACAGAAGGGTCTAAACTAGAGCTGTCAAAACGGGCCGGGCCGTACGGGCGGGCCTGAAAGCCCGCAAAAAATGAAGGGTCTGGGCCGAAAAATTGCAGCCCGAATCATTTCAGGGCTCTTTAGCCCGGCCCGAAACCCGGTAGGGCTAGCCCGTCCAGGTCGTGGGCAGCCCGAAAGCCCGCAAAAAAAATTGAAGTGTGTGATTTTTTTTTTACACTGGACTGGACTCTTGGATGTTGTGAACCTTGATGAAGATTAAGTGACTTTGTTGGGAGTGACTTTTTGGATCATTAAAACTTTTATGTTATTCCGGATAATTAGTATTTTGAATTTCTGGACAATTAGTATTTTGAATTTAGAATCTTAGTTATTCTGGATATTTGTTGACTTTTGTTCCATAATTGTTATTCTCTTGAATCAATCTTAATTTATCTTTTGTTCACTATTTGTGTATATTTAAGTAATTTTGTTTCCTTAAAGAATGGGAAGGAATAAAAACATATACGGGCCAGGGCTGGCCCGTTAGTCCGGTATATTTATGTTGTTCTATATGTTCAGTACTTAAAAGAATGGAAAAGGAAAAAAAAATTACGGGCCAGGGCTGGCCCGTTAGCCCGGGAGCCCGTATAGGGCCGGGCTCGGGCCCTATTTTTCGAGCCCATATTTAAACCGGGCTTTTCAGCCCGGCCCTTAAAAGCCCGTTTCCCGTTCGGGCCGGGCCTAAACGGGCCGGACCGCCCGTTTTGACAGCTCTAGTCTAAACTTCTACAACGTGGCGAACTAAGGTTCAAATTTTGATTGAGAGAAGTAACCATATTTGATGTTGGGCATGCCTCAAATATAACTACTTCATGTGGAGATAACTTATGGAAAACAAAAAACAAAAAAGTTTATAATTTACCAACCATATACTAAATTCATATTTAAAATATTCTACCTTTCATCCTTAAAATTATTCTCCTTAATTTTCTGCAACATGCATTGCAGTCAACGTTGATTCTCATGATCATACAACAATACTGCAATTGTAAAAACGGGACCAATATTAAAATCTATCACCAAAATGCAATTATTAGTTTTTTTTTGTGAAGGAAATGGAAATAGAACAAAAACTTGCCTTTTCGGACAAAGGGTTGGAATGAACGGAACCCAGGATTGGTTTTCTTTTGTATATATCAGCCAAGAGGCACAAAAAAAAGGAAAAGGACTTTGTGGGAATTTGAGAATATGAATGTTCATTGTCTTTGATCAACATGTATTTATAATTATGTAATTTGTTTTGTAAAAATTAATACAATTTCTATATTTTGGAATCTGATTCTGCTTGGAGTTGGACTAGGTTAAGAGGTGGTTGTTTATATTGTAAGTTTTATTAATATCCTATACCTTATCTTAATGCTTCATTTATTTGAAAACAACATGGCAAGGGGAAGCATCTCTTCTAGCACATGATGTGCATTACCTAAAGCAACACTAGAAAGTTGTAAAGCATCTTTTTCTCTCTTTTGTAATATTAAAATGGCTTATGTCATGTATAAGTTATTGTAATTGTATTGTTGACATAGGTATTCTTTTATTGTTGTATTTTCAAGTATAAAACTATATAAGGATGGGAATACAACAATGTCTAGTTAGACTTTGCAGGGACCAAGTGTGTTAAAGAATATTATTGTTAGTGTTAGTTGGTTACACAATTCACTATCTTTATCGATCAAAATGATTCTTTATGAGATTCTAGTGAAGATTTTTTTTTCTTCTCTTTCTCTCTTTTGATATGATCTATGACCTTATCATCTCATGATTCTTCACATTCTCTGATTTTGCAACATTAGATTAAAAGAATTTTGAATTCATTTTTGGTAGTTCAAATCAAGAATTAGATCCATTGAAGGAAGATCCATCGAAATTGGAAAATTCAAGGGTTTCTTATGACACCCCAGATTAAAATAGAATGTAAAATGCATTAATTTTGAAATAGGTTCACAACGGTTACAAACTAGATTATAAAATTTCTTCTTGAAAATATGTTCGCAATGTCACATTCTACGCACACATTAACATTCAAGATTTCCTAAGGCTATGCTACATGCCGGATATCGCCAAATAATTTCCTTCATAATAAAGTGATTTTTGAAATAACAATTGAGGAACTTCGTCCTTAGATTCCTAGACTAAAAAATATATTTTTGATTGATAAGTTTACAAACATAACTTCAAGGTGTTTTTAGCGAAAGAGTAAAGTGCTTGATTAAAGAGAGAAAGAGTTATCATTGTTCTAGGCAGCGGCGGATCTCCGTGGAGATTTTATAGGAGCCACTGCATCCCCAACTTCTCTATAAATAGCATATTAGTCGGTTATATAACACATATTGTAGGGTTGATGTAGTGGTTAGACAACCTCCTAATGGATTGGAGGGCGTGTAATTGACTGGCCCACCCTCTCCTTTTTATATTTCAATTGTATTCTATGTAACACTCATGTAATCGAACCACCACAACAATTCATAATTCTGGTACTTTTTTGATACTGTTTAATATATATTTTACCAAAATTTAACACCTCCAACAGAATAACTCAAGATCCACCACTAATTCTGAGCTGAAGGTTATGCATCAGTATTTGTTTTAACCATTGCTTTATTTATTTATTTTTTAAATGAACGATTTATTATTCAATCATGAGCCTAAAAAAATTATTTATGTACATTGTCAAATCAATAAACAAAATATCCTTTCTAAAATACAGATCCTTTGCGTAGCTAATCAAGGGAAGATTGAAATAAACGTTTGGTAATTGCAACTTTAGGGAGATGATGATTCCTGTTGATGGGAGTAATTTGCCTAGTGATTCCTTTAGCCACAGTTGGTAATATGAATGTAAGTGTCACTTTCTTTTCCAACACATTCACCTCCATGGACTCTGTCTCTACTGAATAATCAAAATTGAGGCAAGCATCAAGAGTTAGCAAAGGTACCATTGCAAAAGTTAGCAAAGTTATTAAGTAATTTAATTTAATTGATTTTCTTTGTCAAAACATCAAATCCTCCTATTATTGCGACAAATAAGCAATAAAATAGAAAGCAACATGTCATGTAAGTACAAATCATATGATAAAACACCATAAACGTATGCGATTTTCTGATACCTAAGATTAAACATGCAGTTCTCCACTAATCTACAAATAATTTATGTGAATTTCAGTAGTAGACTCTTTAATTTAAAAAAAAGCCTTAAACAATCACACTTTTGGTCTCCTAACTTTGCATTAATTGCGATTTTGGCCCCTGTTAAAAAAATCACATTTTAGCCCCCTGATTTTTCCCCCTTTTGCAACTTTCAATTTTTATCATTCAAAATCAACTATTCAAGACAGTAAAAACAAGTGGGGGGTTTTGTTGAGCAAATTTCAGATTTATATGGCAAAGAGTATGGTTTAAGACTGGTTTCTTGATCTTCTACGATTGATTTTGAATGATCAAAATTGAAAGTTGCAAAAGGAAAAAACTTAGGAAGCTGAAATGTAATTTTTTTTAATACATACCAAATCGCAACTAGTACAAAATTGGAAGGCCAAAAATACGTTTAAGTCAAAGAAAAACAAACAAAAATGCAAACTCGGCCAATAAATAAATAAAATAAAAGCAAACTATGTAATGGTTAATCATATGATTAGTTCAATTTTCAAAGATATTTGCTTGATGCTACAACAAAATAAGAGCAGTTGACTATTTTGTCATTATGTGCATCACCCTTGACAAAACTAAAAAAGCTTATACAGCAGCTTTGTTCTTTTCTGTGTCTTACTTGGTGGCTTAGAAATGAGTCATCAAATAGTGAGTTTAATTAAGAATTTATGATAATTGAAAGATGAAGACAGTTATGAATGAAAAAAAGAAGATGAAGACAAGTTTGTAACTAACAATAGCAGTTTCGGTCCAGTCAAAAAAAGCAACACTAGCAGTTTCGATAAAAACTAAGAATAGAAAATTCCAAAGGTTGACTTACTAAAAAAAGTATGTAAAATCATAACAAAAGAAGTATTTCATATCCCTCACACTTTTTGCAAAAATTATTTCAAAGTAAAGAGGAATTCAAATATGCAATTTTGTTGAAAATTTATCTGGTATTACATTATTTTAGAACACATAAACATTAATAGTTGTATTATGAGATGAGCATTCTTCAAGTCCAAAAAATTAGACTATGTTTAATATTAACGTAGGTATGTCAGAATCACGATGATTCACAATAATTTTGAAAAAACTGTAAAATATTATGTTTTAAAAAATTACGGTGGATCCATAGTTTTAAAACTCAGCTCGGTCATCAACTCGGCAGGGGTACTGGGTCACTGGGTCAATGGTCGAACCACTGAGTCATTGGTCGAACCGGAATCACTTGGATGACTCGGTCTTAGATTAAATTTATATAGTTATTTAACCGGATTAAATCGGATTGAATCGGATTGACTCGGCCACTTTAAAAACTAAAATAATGACACCTGTAAAATAAAAAAATCTATCCAACAATAATAATTTCATAGGCTAATTATTATAAATTTAATCGGATTGAAT
>Ga0315914_1000224_pt1 | contig 60408 bp, 23 predicted proteins | sample MpolenodulesMG_FD_203920 | JGI IMG/M metagenome (GOLD analysis project Ga0315914, IMG submission 203920) | Medicago polymorpha root nodule microbial communities from Los Angeles, California, United States - elongated nodules | ecosystem: Host-associated > Plants > Roots > Nodule | place: USA...
TTTATCCTACCTTGTTTTAAGTGTAACACCCCACAAAGTGTAACACTCAAGACTATCACATAATATCATCAAATCTGTTTGCATGTTAAAGATGCCAACGATAAAATAGTACATGTAAGTCCAAGATGTTGCAAGCATTACTAAATGAATTACTATAGATCATTAATCAGTAATCAACAATTTAAAAATGAATCAAACATTAAAATTAAAATTAACTTTTAAAAAAGTCAGTTTCTTAACTGCACCACCGTAGAAGCTCCCTAAAATAAAATATCCTATATGTTTGTGAACTACATTTTTCAAATTATTGCAACTAATTTATATAATTACAAGGATCTATTAGATCTAATACTTTAATGTACTTTTCCTTGATGTTTCCATCTTTTAATAAGGTGCATATAGTTTTAGTACATAATTTAGGGATGAATAACTAGTTTTGGCCCCCCTTTCGAAAGAGAAAAAAAACTAGTTTCGGTCCAACCTCCACCTCCCACCAATCCCATTTAATTTCCTCTTTCTATGGCTCACAATTCAGGCATGAGTCATGATTTTAAAGTCTCTTGTTATCTTTTTTAAGAACCTTATGATTCTGAGCTACGTAACGTGATTCATTGCATATCAATACACAATTCTCAAATAACATGTGCAGTACTATAAAGAGAGGGGGAATCAAAACTATTGAGACTAGCTACTCGTATAAAAAAAATATATATCGAATTTGAGATGTTACATATTGTTAAGTTTCTAAATCAACAACACCAAACCAACCAAAATGATCTACTAGTTTTAAACGTAGCTACCTCGTTAGTTGACTTGAGTGCCTAACAAATTTAGCACTATAGTTTGGTCGCAACTTACAAGTGAAGGAGCTGCTCTCTACAAATAAGGATAAGAAGAAATTTACTCCCATTTCCATTTTTGTTCCCTAACACCCCACAATTCCAAATGTCCCCAGCAGCAGTTAACCGTCATTCGTCTCTAACGGCAGTTAATTGTCATTCACTAAATTAATGAACCAACGACAGTTAACTATCGTTGGGTTCTGACTTGCATCAGAATAACAACATCGCCTCCTACTCTTCTCCAAAACACAAATCAACCTCCTTCCATTTGCTTAACATGCCATTTGCGTAGGACAATATAAAATGATAGATACATATAAAACAATAGAAATCGATAGATGATAGATAATTTATAGTTTTATTTCATCTTCATTCAAATCGAGCAATTAGGGCACATAAACACAATTAAGAAAGCCTAACATGTGATTCTTCCTAAGGATGTTGTATAGTACATAAACACAATTAAGAAAGCCTAACATGTCATTCTTCCTAAGGATGACGTATCATTATGTTGTTGGATTTAAGTTTAATTCATAGAAGCTTATGAAAATGTTGACATTGAAATTTCTTAGTAAGTGTAAGGATTATAAAACTCAAATGATTTACTTAGTGCAAAGGATCTGCACAACTCATTATTAGGTAGATGAAAAACATGTTTTCTCTATTCTTTTGAGTTTTTTCAAATAAACTAGTAAATTCTTACACTAAGTAAGACACTTCAATGCCAATATTTTCATAAACTTCAATGAATTAAACTTAAACCCAACAACATAATGATACAAAACATTCTCTAAGAAAATATAATATTACAACATAATAGATCACAGATCGAACAACCTAAAATCTTCATTTGATTCCTCCACGCAAGTCATGATTTTTTTTTAGGTTCTGGGGCAAATCAAACTTTTTTTGAATATCTTCAAAATATCTAACTAATGAAGCATCCAACTCGATTGATCCTTTAGTATTGTGCTGACCAAATATTGAGAACATGGTTCTCACAATGTCGTCATTCTTGAGCTTTATATGGGTGAACTAGATGACAATACTCAACATTGTCCACCCCCATATTGTGTCTTTATGGTTGAGTACTCTACAGTTGATTTGTTCTAATTGATCCTTCAGATCTAACGTGACACCGACCCGGACCCTGAACACATTGATTTTTCCAGCATTGTTGTAAATTGCCACTAACTTGGTATTAAGATCTACTGGATACATGTTTATGGTTCTTTGTAGTTTGTCTATATCTACTTGATGGAGGTTATTTAGATCTACCAAACAAGCCTATGCCTGTCAGCCATATCTACACAACATAAGTAATGAAAAAAATTAATAAAAAATTCTTTTAAACATTTTATCAAATACTTAGAGTGCAAAATATACATTATTGGTTCATTGGATTATTTCATGTTTTAAACTACCATATTGAACTTAAATCTAGTCTAAACAACATTCATAATGCAAACATTTGATCATTTACTACAAAAAAAAAATCAAAATTTACATAAACCATAAACACTAAAATATTTTCAATTTAAACAAAGAAAAATGGAACATATAAAACATAAAATGTCAACTGTAAAGGATTATGAATACTTACTTGTTGCTAGAGTGATTAGTGACTTGAATATGAAGAAATTAGATGCTTTGAGGGAGTTTGAAGTTTTTTTTTTTTTTTTGTGATTTGAAAGTAAGGGGAGTAATTGGAGTTGTTGTTTCTATAAAACCATAATGTAAGGACAGTTAACTACCGTTGAAGGCGAACGACAATTAACTATTGTTTAAGGGAAATTCTTGAAGTTAGAAGACATAATTTCTAAGGATACGTGATCAAGATTCAGAGAAATCGTCGTGACCGTAAATACGGGCTCATCTCAAAAGCCATCTCCAATTAGGAAAATAAAATGCACACATGAGGTTTAGAGCTACCCCTTGTCGTATGTCCAAGTAAGTGCTCTGTATGTCCCTTTAATTGTTCACAAGCTCCCTAAAATGCCGAAAATACCGCTATACATAACCATCAAATCAAAATTGGTTAGAAGAATAACCCATTATTAAATCAGTGGAATGGTGCATCGAAAATTATCTTTTGAGAATATCAAAACGTGACTTCTTATGGTTATATGTAGAATATTTTCGGAGTTTTAAGGAGACTGTGACCAATGTAGCAACTTTCTATGTCCAATACCAGTTGAGACCAAATTAGGTTGAAATTTTGACAAAGTAGTCCATAGAGTCCCAAACATACATACTGATACATGCCCCGTGGTTTGTATTGGTTTCGTTATTAGCTGTTTCCCAATTACCGGGTATAACTTCATCGTTCACTACAATATGACAATTACTTTTTCCATCATGTAAAATTTTCATATGCATATTCTAAAATCTCAAATATTTTAACGTGTTTTGAAGGATTTTATAGGGTGTTATGCCATTCAGATTTTATAATCCGATCTGCAAAGGGCACGCGAGAAACACAATATGATGTGAAAAGAAGGTACCTGCTATAATAACTATGAACATGTACTCCTATTAGGCCCTATGTTTATGACTTAATTAATTTTTTTACCCTTAACTTATTGTTGAGGTTTAAGTTGGTCCCTTGATTACAAAAAGAAAAGATAAAAGGAAGTCAATTTACTCTTTTAATTTTACACTATTAACTCACTGGTCTTTTCCGTCCAAACTCCAAGCGCTAAATCAATTCATTATAGTTTCATATGTAGCTCTGATATGGAGCTGACATGGTTAAATAAACACAGTAGACTGAGAATATATTGCACCTTTATTAACATCCATCCATGATCATAATCAAAGGTTAACAAGCCCAGAAGCTCGTCCATGGCATCTATCAAGCGAGCAATGCTTGTGTAATCATAACTACAAATACATTTAATTTAGGTACATACAAATGAAAAATGATAAAAAAAAACATTTATTTTTTTGTTATAATTTTTTGTAAAGCAAAACTAGGGCTGATCAAAAGGACATTTTTAGAGTTGGAAAACAATCAAAATCAGTGAGGTATTGAGTTTGTTGACCACGGGAAGAGATTCAGACAAATGGTAGAAATTAAAATTTATAACTTAAAGCTAATTTTTTGTATCCTTTTAGGTTATTTGTAAAGAACTTATTGATATTGAATTTGAGATATATCTCTAGTTGCCGGTTAAATTTGGGTCATATTAGGGAAACAAATGTCCTCATGTTTTCCTTTTTCTCCTTTGTCTTGTTTTATATTTTTGTTTGTTTGATTATTTTAGTTTTAGTTGTTATTAGTTTTGCTTCACACATCAAAGTATTAATGTGTTTTGTCTGAATTCACAACGGTTGTTATTTATGTATTAGGGTGGATGTCCTCAATTTGGAGAAGAAGAAATGTTTTATAAACTACATAATTTGGGAAGATGAATAATTTTATAAGAGAAATAATATTTGAACATTTATATTTTATAAACATTAAGATTTGAAGAAGAATAGTGCTTTTATGATGCATTTCAGAGGATAATTTAGGATGAAAATCATACAAGATGTCACATCATCTTTCACTAGCATTGTTTACATGTATTTGACAAAAATGATCAATTTTGGTTAACATAGTAAATAAAAAGACAACTTTTAATATTAATGAACCAATTTAAACTTCAAATATAAGTCAAGGGGAATAAGTAACCAGACTTTCAAATTATTATTTATTTTTTTCTTTCAGTTCTTGATTTTATAATCCACACTTATAATTTTACATCAACTAAAATGCATTCTTTATTTTAAAAGAGTCAAATTATTTGTTTATTCATTGCTCAATCAAATCATGCCTTTGACAATCAAATCATGTCTTTCATACCCATTTGTTGCTTTCATGCCGGAGAGGAGGTTAAGTTAGGCAAAATCAAGGAAGATGAGAAGGAATCAGAAATATTAACATGAACTAAAATTGTAACTCAATAAATTGGATGTGTTTTTAGAATTTTTCAGCACTTCCTTGAAACATAACGTTGAGACTTGAGACAAATACTCCACAATTGCCTGGTGTGTTAATGAATACTAAGTTACTAACTACACCTCCTAAATATGAAGACTCCTCAGCCATGGTTTGGAACGTTGAAATGCAACGTTGCACTAAATATGAAGTACTCTACGAGCCTTTTGTCAAAGCCAAAACCCCTTTCATTCTCTTAATATTTAATTAAACAAAGTTATGTCAAAAGGTTTTGTCTTGCATCAACTTCTCCTTCCTTTTTCTTCCCACTAACGACACCTAATTGTAGATCACTAACCACCAATCTTATTAGTAGCTTAAAAATTGATTTTCATTGCCAATAGGCCAATATGAAAACAATAAGAAATGTAAATAAGCATCGTGTTTCACCTTCCTAAACAATCATTTAATAATAGGCCTCTATTTCAAGTCAATCAATCGACAATATAATAGTAAAACATTACATTATTTTACATATATTATCTACTACCAAATAAATAAATTATGTATTAAAATGCATATCATCACCATTATCAGTCATGGTCAGCAACATGCGCTGCTGGTAACATTTTGTCTTCATTCAACGACACTAATCCCACTCCCAATCCTCACAATTTATTAGAAGATTCCTTTATAAAGACGGCAAAAGCTAAAAATACAAATAATACAAAGATTTTTCACATACTATAAAACACAAACTCAGACATGCATATCAGACACGACATAGACACGCCCATAACAATAATAATTTGAGAAAATGACATAGTTGAGTGTAATCATATGAATCGTATTGTGTCGATATCAGATATGATGCATATACGACAACCGTGACACACCTAATCTGAGGAGTATATGTGCTTCATAATCATGTAGAAAGTATTATAAACCAACAATATCTGCTTTCTGTAAATGCAGAACGTAGTTATTTTCATTCACACGGCCTATTTACATATATTATTACATTTTTTTGGCTGGAGGATAATACAAGTAGCTAGATAGATCCATAACATGTATTAGGTGGCAAAGAAAGACAAAACAAAACAACTAGAAACTATAACGATTATTTGTTTTGTTTTTTTGTATCCAATCCATGTTTTGGCGACAGATGTGGCCTCAGAACAACTCACAAGAAAACTGAATGGAATCATATGTTCTGTGCAGCATAGCACACATCCTTGTTTGTCTACGGTTTAAAGCAAAACCACTTTTTCTGCACCAAAAATAATGTGTGTAACTATTAGATGCCTCATTCAAAATCATAACAAACACTGTTGTTGGTATTGTTAAGAGAAAATACATTAATGTAACCAATTGAATTGATATGATACCTTGGAGGATTTATCGTCATCCTTGCGCGAATTAGAGCTAAGTCGCTGTGAATTAACTCGGCCCGATCCTCCTCCACCAGTTTTTTTCTCATCTCTGGCCTTGTTGAATATAACAGTGAATCCTTCAGCTGACGCAGGATCATTCACATCCCATTCCCCAAACTTGGGTAAAGGCCTTCCGTTGTTTTCATACTGCATCATATGAATCAAAACATAGATTAATTTTTCACACCTAAACAATATAAATGATGATCAAGATACCCTTTTGTACATGATAAACAAAAGATGATTCATTTATGATAATTGTAAAAATTGAAAAACCAAATAAAATTGATTAAAATCATTGGTTTGGATTGGAATATCTTACCGAAGCCATGGAGATTAAAGCTTTGTGATGATTGATGGTTACCCAAATTTGTGAAGGGGGATAAGGAATAGACAACAAAGATGAGAAAAAAGAGAAAAACAGAAGGAAGAAGAGATTGAATTTGAATGGAATTAAAAAACAGAATGGAAATGTAAGATTTTATAAGAGGGGTGAGGAATAAGAAAGGATGCGTAATGCAAGCTAGATGTTGGTAATGGTTGGGTCTTACATTCCTGTGTGGCCCCACTCGTCCAACACGCGGGTGATTTCGTTTTCCTTTTATTTTTAGGGGAATATTCCTTTAAGGGTAGCAGCAGAAAACCAAAGTTTTGTCCCAAAAGGAATGAGGCCATTTTTGGAAAATAGTAAAGTTAACTAATCCTAACAGGTAATAACAACATTAACCAAACCAAGTGTTCTAATTTTCTTTTTTTACAAATTTTAGTTATCTATTTATGGTAAATAATTTGCATGACATAGTTTTGGTCATAATTACAACAAAAATCTACTATAAAGACCTAAATTCTCCTACATTTTATCTTTTTTTTTTTTTTTTTTTTAAAACTCGGTATCCGATCCAAGAATCGACTAATCCAAGGGGACCAATCCCACCACCCACTTGCAGAGGCCCCGTTTAAAGCCAGAGCAAGCTCTGTATGGACTTAGCCCACCGAAATTGGCACTAGAGGGAATCGAACCTGAGACTTTTGTAGGAACAAACTCCAAGATCCCGAGCCAACCACTAGGCCAACCCCAAATGGGTTTCCTACATTTTATCATAAAAAATGGAGAAAGCATTTGCAGTCAATAATTGCTACATTTGCAAACAGATCTCTTGGATTGTTTCCGAGTCCGAATCATACTATATAACACCAAACCCATCGACGGGGAGGTTGAATAATGTACATATGGTGAGTTATCTATCGAGATGGAAGATGGTAATGACTCATTTCATTTCTGCTTGGATGTGTACCGCCATAAAAGCCCTCCTATCAGGTTGTTCACTGCATGAGAAGCCATGGGAACTGCAAGGCTAGAGGATAAAACTGTAGTATATCCGTATGCAAGACCAACAAAGGTTGCCCTGAAACATAAACAATAATCTGATTCTAATTACATCAGGTTAACAACACAACAATGAAAAATGGATGTGATTTTCATGCCATGGAGAGGATACAATAAAAGGAATTCAAATCAACAATCCAATTTTCAGAAATTAGGGACATGCACCAGATGGCAAAGGAATAGTTTCGACCATTGCCTATGTGCAAAACACCAAAGATTAAAGCAGCTATCGCAATACTCGTCCAGTTCATTCCCAAAAGTGGCAGAACTGCACCGCGGAAAAGTAGTTCCTGGAATTCAAGATGGTAAGATGAGATTTAAGTCATGATGAAAAATAAATAAGAATGGTAAAATAAGCCAAGAGGAGTAACTCTGTTTTAACCTCACTAATTCCAGGCAAAACTGCAACGGCAATATAATCCAAAGGTTGGAGAGAGCTAAGAACCTGATTTGGAAAACAAAATATTTTCAGAGTTTAGAAAACAAAAATGGACTAAAGCAACTGAGTTTTGAGAAAAGTTATTGCTGGCCGAAATTATTTGTAGTTTTGTTGCACTATATAATATTCAAATTTTAAATGGCAATCCGCTAATAACAATGCCAAGCTTAATATATCTTAAAGGAATTGTATAGAGCTATGAACTGATTCAGTTATGGACTATCATTGTTTGCAGTCAGAATACCATGCATTTAGTAACTCGTAATTGTTGGGTGAAAACCACACTATTCATTCATATTTTAAATTCAATAATTGCTACTTTATGGTAGCCATGACTTATGATGTGCATGCCTCCTCTTTCACCTCCAAAGGTAATTGTTAGGAGTTGCAAACTCTGTCAAATAAACATCACCGCGATTATTGATTCTCACGCAGCATCTGAAACCTGCTTCCCTTTCTTTCTTATGCACTTGTCTCATTCTTGCGAACACATGAATCCTGCTCTCAGTTTTCTCTGTTAATGGTAACAAAAGCTTTCGAGCCATTGGGTGGTTTTGGTTCTCTTCTTGGGGTCTCCGAGACCGGATCTCGGGAGCAGCAGACTGAGTGAAACCGTCAATTTAATGTCTCGTGCAATGTGTTCATTAAGATTCACACCTTTGTTTTTAATTGATGAGTGACTACAGTGTTGGTTTCTTGTTACACGACACGACTGATTTCAGAGTCTTCTCCGTGATTCAATTTTCTAAGAATTCTCGTGAAATAGGAAGTGTTTGACCGAGGAGAGAGATATTTGACAGTCAACCGAAGCTTGCGAATACCAACTAATTCAAAGATAAAACACTTCCTTGGACACCATAGCAAAGGCATCAGTTTTACTAATTCAGAGCTAAAATGCTTCCCAAGAAAAGAACCAAAACTAACTGATGGCTCGGAAGCTTTCGTTACAGTTAACAGAGAAAACTGGGAGCGGGATGCATCTGTTCGTGCGAGCGAGAAATAAAAGGAAGTGAGGTATTGCGTGAGAATTGATAATCGTGGTGACGTTTATCTGACAGTTTGCTACTCATAACAATTACCTTAGGTTTAGGATCTGTGCACGGCACTTCACCTTCAATGCTTCCTTTTCAGATTCTACTACTTGGCAGGAAGTTTATTCCACCATGTGAGTTTAAGATTTGAAAGGCTAACTCAAAATGTGAGTCTTCCAATCTTCATTCAACAGTGCTTATTGTCCAACTGCAGTGACAGTGTGACATTTTGATCGTAGACTAGAGAATCCACTTCCTTCACTTGTGATAGAACACTGGTTTTGGGCCTAAGCCCAATAACTAACCTTAATAGAGAGAATAAGAATCAGTTAGAATATTTCATGATTTTAGGGAACTTTTCTGTTATAAAAGAGAGGGAAGGGTAGTGTGTAACTCGTGGAGAATTATTGTTAGAGTTTGTTAAGAGAGTTTCTCTCTGGTTAGGAGCATTATGCTCTGATAGGAGTATTCACACTCTGGTTTATCTCTTTCATTTTCTACTATCCCACCATTGTAGAGCTCTCAGCTCATCTTTTTCATTCAATAATACACATATTTCACCGGATTTTATGGTTTCCATCAAGTTACCTGTCTATTGGCTGCTTCACTAGACTCAGCAAAATCTGGCCAAGTCTTCAATAGCAAATAGCGACTTGATGATATTAATACTACAATTCCTGTAATCAACTCAAGATGCCACATTTCAAAACCAACTGCATATAAGAGAAAAAAAAATCTTAAGATACTTACTCATCATAACAAATACTTTAAACACGTTTCCCAAGCATTTACCACAAGAAATCAGCTCAGTTATATTTGCTACCGGCACTCGATAGAAATCACTCTTAGAACCATTATGTTGTTATAATTCTGTAATCACCATTGGCTAGCTTCAGAGAAGCTTCTAGATTCAGAGAGACAGAGAAGAAAGTGTAACTGAATCAGTTTTGTGTTTGTCATTGTAAATTGAGATGTGTACAAGTATTTATACATATGTAACTACGGAAGCTATAACAAAATTGGTTAACTCCTAACTGAACTAAGGCTAACTAACTGTGGTAACAATAGTGACTGTATTGTTACTCAAATACATTAGAAGTCAATTCAGGTTAGCTCTAAAGTTCCACCACCAGAATACGATATAGTTTGGATTACATGTCAATGTTCATGAGAAAGTCACAACTCACAATAAATAGATCATAGCATGTGTAGCCTCACAAGTCACACTGATTATTAAGAGCATTCCAGAGGAAATGTTGTACTTTTAAGTTTATGGTTGGAAATTTGCAAAATTATCAACCTTCATGTTCAATAAGTTTCACCTGAGATACCACTTGAAAATCCAAAATTGTCATGTGCATTTCAGTATTTCACCCACACCGATATTACTTTATGTTAATTGATTCCCATTATCTTTTTATCAACTTGGATTAAAGAGAATTAGCAGAAACTTGAAAAATAAAAAAGTATGAAGAAGTAAATAAAAGTGTAATACATGATACTTCTGTAGAGCAGTCCAAGACTGGCAGTCCTTCTATTGACGCAACATGAGACACCTGCAAGTTGTAAAAACAAGATTAATTAAAAAAACAAAAAAACAACCTTGTGTATGCAAATTTCAACGGCTAACTAATAACCTTGAATGAGATATTAATTAATTTGAGAATTCTCCTTCCCATAAGTAAGACCAAGCTTTGGCTGACATTAAGAAATGGGTTCTTAATAATAGAACTTTCATCCAGAATTCAACTTTCCATTATGGCTAAAAAAATGGTAGCCTAGTGCACAAAGCTCCCGCATACGCAGGGTCTGGAAAGGGGTCCCACCAATGAAATAAATATTTCTTGTGGAAGCATGTTATATCGGTAAAATAGACAATACAATAGAATTGAAAAAAAGCAACAAAGTTGGAAACTGATTGAACGAGAACCTGGCGAATCACTGTCCCGAAAGCAGCTATGAGACCAGAAGTCAGTATGCAAGCCTGAATCACAGCACTCCTGGAAGGAATAGGATTAGCATTCTCATCGGGTGGATTAAGAGAAGTGTCCAATAAGTTGTCATTTTGAACAAATTTGTCATCTGAGAGATCTACAAATGCCTCTGATCCTTCCCTTTTGGATTTCTTGAACGATTTCTTGGCAAAAGAACATGTGTTATATTTACTCCCTATAAAAAAAAAAAAATCAATTTCATTAGGCTTGTTAGAAATTAGAATTGAGTTATTTGAGCTTATCTACTGCCATAAGAACAAGTTGTAAGAGCTTATTTCCATAAACTCTTGACAGTAACTTATAAAAACAACTTTATAGAAATTAATTAAGTTGAATAACATGAGACGGGGTTAATAAAAATAGAAATTAAAGAAGGGGTTTAGAGTGTAATTAAATAACTGTGAGGGAGAGTGGTGAAGGTAGCAGTAGAGTATGTGGTGTGAGCGATAGTAGTACAGCAACTCCAGGAATTGAGAGTGTGCGAGAGATAAAGCATGGCCATGTATGAATGATACTATACATGTGACTGATATTTCTCCAAGTTTTGGGTTGCTCTTTGCTCTTGCTTCTCGCTTTTTCTCAAAATTAAATAATTCGACCATAATAAAAATTTATTAATATTTCTATAATTTATTCGAAATCTTTATATAATTATTTTTTACTAAACCTCTTTTATATAATTGTTAACATGTATTTTTTAGAGTTAAATAATTTTTTGGTCATTATAAATATATCAAAAAAATTCAGCATGAAATTTCAGTCCATGTCCAATCCAGATTTATTTAATTATTTTTAAAAGACTTTTTATAGATGTGTTTAGAATCTTATATAGTGTAGCCTCTGCGATCTGCATAGAGATAGAGTACACATCCCTTCTCTACCAAATCTTGATCCAAAGGTCAAAAGAGGTGGCCCACATATAACATAGAAAGGACCCTACAATTAATTGAAATGGTGTATGTTTTCAGAAAATAATAACACTTCCCTCCTTTTTTTTTTACTTCATTTGGTATTCACCTATCCCTCCAAACCAACGGCCTCCTACTCCTACATTCCGTAGTAATTTGTCCCATTCCTTTTTCTTCAATTCAAAACAACTTCATGGAGAAAGAGAAATTAGTTCTAAAATTGTAGAACTCACACTGCAGCTTCAGCTCACAAAAACCTCTTCTCAACAACACAATCATGCCACCAAGGATGCAGAAAAGAAAGACCATAGCTGAGTTCACAACCAAGCATAACAACCAGGTTAACTCTCTCTTCTAACACTACTAAATTTGATTGATTTAACCTTCTACCACCATTAATTTATAGTTTCTGTGTGATTTTCTCTCATCAAAATTACTACTTTAACTTGGAACCAAAATCAATTTCTCCTTCTCTGTTTTACTCATGGATCATAGAGTTTTAAGTGGTCAACATTAATCACTAAAAAAGTTTGGATTATACATGAAAAGTAACCTTTTTTAGGTTTCATTCTCATGATCTACTATTTTTCATTGTACAATGACATGTTTCTTGGCTTTCTCTAAAAAGATTTCTCTTTGTATTGTTGTTGGTTTAAATTTAATCCTAACTTCTTCAATTTGTTGCCTTGTGTATATGTTCAGTTAGAGTCTAGGGATTGCCGTGTCTCTCCTAGAAGGCAATTAAATCCAAAGTCCACAATGATTTCTGATCTCCGCCGCACTTTGAGATCCTCTAAAAGGCCTGTTGAAACCGGAACAACATCTTTGTCAAGATGTTCACGCCCTCATATATCAAGAAGACATTCTGCTGCCCCTGACCACATCCAAAAGCTTCGTGTTCCAGCTCAAACTATCAACACGGTATGAAATAATCCACCATTAAAGAAAGCATTTGTATATAAATGGAATTGTTAATTGTTTATTTGATCATCTATTATGATTTTTGGCACAGGCATATCAAGTTCCAGAATAAGGTTCTCATCAAATAGAATCCCCTTCAAGATGCCTTGTAGCAGACTTGGTTGCAAATCCTCCCATATTGGAACCAGAGTTGGGACATAAAGAAGCTGAAAATATTGAAAATTCAACGGTAGGTATACAAGAGACGATGGAGGAAGAAGATGAGGCTGAAAATTCATTGTCCAACCATTCAAATCTAATGTTTGGACAAAATACATTTGAAAAAGAAAGTATCCCTATGGTTGAGGAGATAGCAAATAAGAATAATAGGATAAGTGCTACAACGGCCGGATATTCATCACCATCCTTTAGCCTCAAACTGACTAAAATGGCTGCAATGTCGGAAGAGGAAGAAGATGATGAGATTGATTCCAAAAGACAAAGCCGACCTGAGGACACTGTTAATGGGTATCAAGTTCAGCCAGAATTTATGCCGACATTAAGAAAAATTATCAGTAAGCATGGAGACATTCCTAGTAGTTGCCTGGCAAAGTCAGTGAAATGGCGTTCAGCATTGTTGGAGACGATCTGTGGAATAATATCAGAGCTGGACAAAAAGAAAGTTACTAACTTCAAGGGAAAGGACCTGAAAAGGATGATTGATGACATTAATGAAATAAATAACCTAAAAGTGGAAGTTGTGTGGCTTCAAACCAGGCTTACTGAAATACTTGAGGCAAGGCAGATTCTTAAGCAGAGTCGCATGCTGAAAGAGAAAAAAGACAGCATCAGCAAGTTCATTGAAATTGCTGAGAGTGAACTGAAAGAATGTGAAGCAGAGAAGAATGAACTTTCAGAGAAGTTGAAAGTTGTATGTGATAAAGAGGCTGATTGGAAAAAGAGATTGGCTAGAATGCATGATGAGTCTACCAAGACATTCAAAAGAATCAAAGATGCCAAATCTAAAGTCAGACAATTTCTAAATGGCTCACTGGTTGATGATTTGATTTAGCATGTTGCAATTTCATCTCCCTTTTCTGTTTTCTTCATGGTAGTGGTTTTATGATTGCATACTTGATTTATAACTGTTTTGTATTTAAGACTGTTGTTTCCAAACTCATGCATGACTTGAACAGTTTGGTTGCAAGTGTTTAAGATTTTAGCCAAGTATGGCGATTTGAATTTCCATATCAATGGGCTTTATTGTCATAGATTTTTTTTTTTAATAAAGGCACAAGAAAGAAATAAAAGCGAGGAGAGGGCCTGAACCCTTATACAAAAGGAGATCACAACTACCAACGGTGGTACAAAGACTACTACCACAAAACACACCAGAAAAGTCTAGCTAATCAACACTTGCTATGGCAGAAACAGGTACTGCCAAGCAAAGGAAAACAAACCAGTCCAGCAATATAACTTGCAGTACCTAAGTAAAGGTCAAAAAATCAGAAGAATCATTTCTATCCCACTAAGATAGAATCAACACCCATCCAAAAACAAAAGCTGAATCCAAACAAGAACATACAGAACTGTCAACATGACAGTCACAAATATTTAGGATTGCTTTTGATCACACCCTTTTTGGAGGGAGTTTGCATGTGCTCACTACTTGTGCTTTGAACACCTTTACCACTTAGCTTATTCGCATGATTGCATGAGCCTGTAGGTTTAATTTTGGTTTTTTTCCCAGCTTGCTTCTCCTTAGTTTGATCTAGAGCAAGTAAATTCCCCCAAAATGATTGCAAAATGTGTACACTTTTATCCATCTCATCATTTGATACTGGGATGCTATTCCAAACATCAGAACAACAAGTCCTTTTGTCAACACTCAGAAAACTAGCAGATGTGGTAACAGGAGTTGCAAAATTTGAACTGACAACCTTTTGTGTTGGCAACTTATGAACTAATGGATCCAAAACCGTGTTAGCAATGAGATCGTGGCTGGGACAGGGCAACCTCAGCTGATCCAATCTGAGAAGTGTTTGAAGCCAAATACCTCAAATGCTTGTCAGAGTTGTCCAAGTCAATGGCTCCCTCCACACCCACACCAACAGTAGGAGGAACCTTGCTTATTAACTCCGAGCTATCATCCACTTCAGGTGCAACACTGATCTGCAAGCTGCTTGTCTCAAATAGACTGGTAGCATGCTCAATGTTACACATAGTCACATACTAATGCCCTGGTTGATCATTAAAATGTTTGCATCAGATGAGTGGTATACTTTTTAAAACAAATTAACCATCATGTTATTGGGGTACTCCCACTCTTCCTCTAATTTCTGCACAATAAAATACAAACACTCTAGGGAGCATTGAGTGTCTTGAAGTAGTTGTGTTGTTATGCTTTGTTGGGCTGATAAATTCTACGGAAAAACATATTCTAATCACCATCTGGTTGAAAATATATGTTGATTATTCTCTTGCTACTTGAGATGCTATAAAATAATCTTCTGTTTATTGAATAGAACACGTTGCATAATTCTGCATAAGAAGTGGAAATAATCTTTATTCAAAATAAATCATGATTTATTAGTTAGAGGGTGTAATCTATATCATTTTGGTTCATAACCACAGCAGTCAACACTAAATCTAGTTACCCTGGAGAAACTAATGGCACGAGACAGTGATCCTTGAGAAAGACGAGAATAATCTTAACCTTTGGGTTGGCTAAATGGGATGTATGCATATAAGAGCTGGTTCTATATAAATTAGTAGATGACTGAAACCCTTTAGCACAGTCAAGATAAAATAAGAGCCAAACCTTAAGTATACAAGAAGCTACATGATTAGTTAACTAAGAGTGCTATCTTTTCAAATATAATTAGTTTATTTTAGTTAATTTAACTTCTACTCAACTTAATCACCTCACAGAACATAGAATGATTGGCCTCCAGAGTGCCCTCGGTTTCTCTTGCCTTCTAAACCTTAAACAATACAATACAATGATCATTTCAAATTCAAATTTCATTATGCTTAACCAAAATGCAATACAAGTTTGCATCGATTCAATTCACACATACCAACACAGATATTTGAACTACAACAACAGAGTGGAAAATCTATGTTTCCTCATGCAAGAAATCATTCTAGCTTATACTAAAACCAACTCTATTAACAAAAAGTTTTGTATAACAACATCACAGAGTCAAGAGGATAATAAAAAAAACACCACTCGGAAACATTTGTAAACAGACAAAGAAACAACAACCAAATAGATAACTAGCAAGCATAAGCTAAAAACTCTTTGACTACAATGGTCGTTAATTTTTTTTTGTTACCATTACTTAACAAACAGGTGCAGGATGAGAAGACCAAAACATCTATCTGTGTTGAGAAATTTCAACAAAGGAAACGATGAATTTAATTGTGAGTTCATGGAATAAAATCCACCAATTGTAAGAGCGGTAGATAAAACTTGTCCAATGTGGAGCTTCAGCTTGTATAGAATAGTTTTTTTTTCTTCCAGAGGATGGTTTGTTTACTACGTAGTGAATGACATTGGAAGGTCAATAATACTGTTCTAACGATGGTTACTGCAATGGGATGCCAAAGCGAGGAAAACGAAGGTGGCATTGCCCAGCCTCGACGGGCTATGAGCCGGCCCTGACTAAATACTTCGTATTATTTACAAACATGCCATCACATTGTCTTTCAACATAAGTTTTATAAAATAGCTAAGACCAATATCTAACTTTATTCAAGTTTTTTGCATATGGTATTAAAATTTTGTTGCTTATTTAAAGTACATATCGCTTAGTTCTGAATAAGAAGTGGAAAAAAAAATCTCTTAACTCAGTTGGCGGAAGCTTGCATTATAATTACATGGATTAGGGTTTGAAGCCCAAATTTTCTACTTATCCAAGATTTCTGATCATTAGATTTATTGACTATTAAAAAAAAAAGCTTTTTATCAGCTCTAAAAGGACCCCGCAGATAATTGAACCAAATAAAATGGATGAGAATCTTCTATTAAAAAAAAAAAGCTTTTTATCAGCTCTAAAATCCTCCTTTTTTTTCTTCATTTGGCATTCACCTACACAAACACACTCTTTGAAAGCACTAAGTAATTTGTCCCATTCCCTTTTATTCCAACATTGAAAACAAACTAGTGTGTGTGATAGAGAGAGAGAGAGAGAGAGAAATTCTATACATTTGTATTAAAAAAATTCATTAGTAAACATTGCATCGTGAGTCCAACACCAAAGCTAACAGCCAGGTAACTTTTGACCCACTTTCGCAATGTTGCAGTAATGTTTAGTATGCGTGATATGATATTAGATTAAACACTATTATGCATGTTTTAGTTAGCTTCTGTGGATTTGATGATGATTTTCCCTTATAAAATGTAAAAATTACTTAAAGGAGGCATTTTTATTGAAAAATAAAACATCAACTTGGAATCAAAATCGTTTTTTCTTTCTCTTTTTTTTACTCACATATCTAGTATAGTATGCGTGATATCAAATTAGATCAAATCTTGGAGTGCTATTTCTGTTGATTTTATGATGGTTTTGCCTTAAAGAAAGTAGAAATTATTTAAAGGAGGCATTTTTATTGAAATGAGATTGAAAAAAAAAATACGAACTTGGAAGTTTTAAGTAGCCATGATTAATAACTAAAGATAGATAGCATATACATGTTTTCAAATGTGGATATATTATATTCAACTTTTTTAATTTTGGTTCATCTCATTGTTTTGTGTTTGCTGCACATGAAAAGAAAAGGAAAATTTCTTCAATGTTTACCTTTATCTTTCAATAGAACATTTTTGGTTGTTTATAACAATGCAAAAACTCTTCATCAATGTATATATCATGGCATGTTTATATTTTTGGTTGTTAATATTTTTCACTATTGTGAATGTCAGTCAGTAATATACAAAGAGGGTGTACAGTAGTGCCGTATTTCTTTGGATTCTCTAAAAAAAAATATCTTTGTCTTGTTCTTGTAAATTTAATCCTAACTTCAACTTGTTGCCTTGTGTATATGTTCAGTCAGAGTCTAGGAAATGCCCTGTCTCTGCTAGCAGGCAATCAAATACGAATTCCACAGATTTCTTATCGCCGACGCACTTTGAGATCCTCAAAAATGCCTGTTGAAACAGGAACAGCATCGTTGTCAAGATGTTCACTGCCTCATATATCAAGAGGACATGCTTCTGCCCCTGACGACATCTAACAGCTCGATGTTCCAGCCCAAACTATCAATACTGTATGAAATAAATACATTTCGTACACGCACATATAAGCATACATATATCCCTTGTAATATCTATTTTATCTAATTTTTTTAGTGCAATTTTCTGCCTGCATTCATCAGCATCTATGAGTTATAGTTTTCTACCATTAAGGAAAGTATCTATATATAAATGGAATTGTTAATTGTTAATCTAATCTATTATGAGACTTGGTGCAGGCATGTCAAGTTCGAGACAAAGGTTCTGATCAAATGGAATCCCCTTCAAGATACCTAGTATCAGACCCAGTTGCTCATCCTCCCATATTGGAACCAGAGCTGGGACAAAAAGAGGCTGACAATGATAAAAATTCAACAGTTGGTGAACAAGAGATGATGGAGGAAAAAGATGAGGCCGAAAATTCACTGACCATTCATTCAAATGTAATAGTTGGAAAAAATACATTTGAAGAACAAAGTATCCCTATGGTTGAGGAAGTAACAAACAAGAATCATATGAAGTGTGGTTCAACAACTGGATGTTCATCCCCTGCCTTTAGCCTCAAACTAACTGAGATGGTTGCCATGGCGGGAGAGGACGACAATGATGAGGTTGATTCTGAAATACAAAGTCGGCCTGAGGACAATGTCAATGGCTATCAAGTTAAGCCAGAACTTATGGCGATATTAAGAAAAATTATCGGCAAGCATGGAGATATTGCAAAGAATTGCACGTCAGAGTTGGTAAGATGCCGTTCAACGCTGTTAGAGGTGATATGTGAAATCATATCAGAGTTGGAGAAAAAAGATGTTACTAACATCAAAGAAACATACCTGAATAAGAGGATCGCTGAAGTTGATCATATAAAAAAACTGAATGTGGAAGTTGATTGGCTTCATGCTAGGCTAACAGAGATACTTGAGGTAAAGGGGGTTTTTAAGCAGAGTGGAACACTGAAAGAAAAAATGGACAACAACAAGAAGTTCATTGAAATTGCTGAGAGTGCACTGCAAGAATGTGAAGCACAGAAAAAGAAGTTGAAAGCAATATTGGATCAGGAGGCTCTTTGGAAAGAGAGATTGGCTAAAAGGCAGAATGACTCTGCCAAGACTTCTCAAGAAATCGGCAGTGCCAAATCTAAAGTCAGACGATTTCTTAATTCCTCACTGGTTTATGATTTGCTTTAGCATGTTGCAATTTTACCTCTTTTTTTTTTTGGTTTTCTTCATGGTAGTGGTTTTAGGATTGCATGAATGAGTGGCATGTTTATTCAAAACAAATTAATCATGATGTATTAGGAGTACCACTCATCCTCTAAGGTGTGTGGGATAATTAAATATCTGCAGAATAAAGTAAAAAAACTCTAGTGAGCATTGAGGTTCTTGAAGTAGTTATGTTGTTGTGCTTTGATGGGCTGATAAAGTCTACGAAAAATGGATTTTAATGTATGGATATCTGTTTGAAAATTTGTTGGAAATTTGATTGGTTATTTTCTTATTAGTTGAGATGCTATAATCACCATTTGGGTGGGATAGTTCAAAATGTTGTCACTTTAGTTTTCATGGATAACTTTATCGCATTTGTAAGTCCTCCATTGATTGCGCTTTAAGGAAATGTTAACAGGAAAAGTAGCATACCTTCTGCATGTTTGCCATAAGAGCTGGTTCTATATAAATAGTAGATGGCAGAAACCATTTAAGCACGGTTAAGATAAAATAAAACCACACATTAATTAAGCATATAAGAAGCTACATAATTAGTTAATTGAGAATGCTATCTTTTCAAATACAAATAGTTTCTTTCGGTTAAAAAAATTAACTTTTACTCAACTCAATCGCCTGGCACGGTATGATTGGGCTTTCTCTTCTTTTAGTTTCAGATATAATGAGTGGGTGATTTGTAGGGTATTTCAGAAGAGTTTATCAAGCAAAAAGACATGTGTTTCTTGGATAATGAGGTTGGAATCTGTTTGAAATGAAACGGGTTCTTCTATTCTTCCACCATAAACAGATTCTTCACCTTATTCCATTGAGAAAACCAACACCTTATGTGTTCTGCTTCTCCAATCCAATTGAAAGAAACCAAGTTGGGATGTTTGATTCCTTCAGCAACACTCCTTTTGAGGTTCCTTCAAATCATTCAATTAATCTTCTTTAAAAACATACTTTCTATTGGTTCATTTTACTCTTCTCGAGAAGTGCAAGCCACACCAAATTTTCCATCACCTGGTTCTCTGTAGTGTTCACAGCAACCAGAACCAAACCATCCTTAGAACCTTACTTGATAATAATAATGGATCAATTTTTTAGAGAACCTTGATAATAATAATAATGGATCAAACTTTGAGAATCAACAGAATCAACTTGTTTCAACTGCACCAATTGATCTAGCTACCTTGTGGAATTACTAAACTCATATAAAGTAAAATTGGAAAAGAAAACCAATTTTTCAGCTGTAAAAAAGGAGTAACATCAGATATAATTTACTCTATGTGCCTGTTGTTGTAAGTTATGTTATTTGTTTGAGTCTGTGGAATTTAACAAAAATATGCATCGAATAATAGTGAAGCATATACTTTGTACTATAATAATAATCTGCATTTTGTCAAAAAATTAAATAAAATAATCTGCATAAATGTGCACACATGTATCAACACTGCAATGACCAAGTTTATTACATTATTTAACAAATAAGTGCAAGATGAGAAGACCAACATATCTGTCTGTTTAAGAAATTTTTACAAAGGAAACGGTGAATTTAATTATGAGTTTATGGAATAAAACCCACTAATTGTAGATAAAACTTCTTCAATGTGGAGGTTGTACAGTATAACACTCACTCACCCTAGAAGGACCCCACAAGGGTGAGAATCTATCAAGCCCGGATACGGGTATGGGTGTGGATACGATACGGGTATGCGGATACGCGAATTTTTTAAATTTAGGATACGATACGGTTAAGATACGTTAACATAATTTTATATGTGTATGTAAAATACTTCAAGAAAATAAACATTGATAACTCTTTATTATTATATTATTATAAAAGTCACAATTTTTTAAAAATAATACATGTGTTCAAAATAAAAAAAATGTAAAGTTTTCTTATAAACCATATTATATTTTCATATATCGGAATATCGAGAGAGAAGAATCATTAAAAGAACTCAACACAAATTTTATCTAATGTTGATTAAGTGAATCACCTCTATCTCGTTATCTTCGTGACAAGAAATATGGTTTTAAGTGGTTCATCGAGAAACAATTCTACTGATGTATATCTAAAATCTACTGAATTTTTACAACATTGTCTCACTTTTTTACCCTTCATCTTTTTCTAGGATACGTATATGTGAAGTATCTTATAAGTATCATTGTGCATCTGTGGAGTATCATATAGGTATCTGATAAAATATTTTTTTAAAATTTAAATATTTAATTTCGGTACTTCATGGGTATGTATCCGCGACTACCCGTGGAGTATCGGTATCCGATACGTATCCGATACATGTACGTTTCTGTTCTGTAGTATTCAGGCTTGATAGGCGTGAATCTTCCACTTTGGTGTATGTTTTCAGAAATAATTCTTTCCACCTTTTTTATTCTTCATTTGGTATTCACAATTTTACATATAAACCCCTCCAACGGTCTCCTACACCCCATCATAATTAATTTGTCTCATTTCCTCAACAACTACTTTTGTTCCAAAATTCAAAACAATAATAGTGTGTGTATGTGGTAGAGAGAGAATTTCTATACATTGTTAGTCTTATATTCAAAAATTTCATTAGTAAACATTGCAACGTTAGACACACAACACACAAACATCTTTTCATATTTCTCTGGACTCAACAACACAACCATGCCGCCAAAGAAAGGGAAAGCAAGGATGAAGAAAAGGAAGAACTTAGGTGAGTCAACAACCAAAGTTAACAACCAGGTAAAGTTTGATCCACTCTCCTCTCTTCTTTCCTAATATTGCTGTTAGTAATGTATGTCATGTTCTAACTTCTAGACTAGTAGTATGCATAATATGAAATTTGTTAAACCTTACTGTTATTTATGTGAATTTGGTGATGATTGACCATAGCGTTTTAATTGGCCAATATTGATGACTAAAAAAGTAATATTTTTTGTTCACCTAGTTGATTTTTGTTCACTACACATGAAATTTTTTTTTGTTTTTGTGTGCGTGTGTGTGTGCCATTCTCATGATCTTCTTGTGGATATGTTCAGTCAGAGTCTAGGGATTGCCCTGTCTCTACTAGAAGGCGATTGAATTTGGATTCCACAATGGTTTCTGATCAACACCGCATTTTAAGATCCTCTGATCGCCGCTGCACTTTGAGATCCTCTAAAATGCCTGTTGAAACCGGAACAACATCTTTGTCAAGATGTTCACGCCCTCGTTTATCAAGAGAACATTCTGCTGCCCCTGATGACATCCAACAGCTTGATATTCCAGCTCAAACTATCAACACTGTATGAAATAAATATATTTTGTACGCACACATATATATTTATGGAATCGTTAATTGTTAATTTAATCTATTACGAGATTTGGTGCAGGCATATCAAGTTCCAGAAGAAAGTTCTCATCAAATAGCTGATCCTCCCACATTGGAACCAGAGCTGGGACTTAAAGAGGCTGAAAATGTTGAATACTCAACAGTAGGTGGACGAGTAATGATGGAGGAAGAAGATGGGGCTGAAATTTCACTGTCCAACCATTCAAGTCTAATGGTTAGACAAAATACATTTAAAGAGGAAAGGATCGCTATGGTTGAGGAAGTAACAAATGAGAATCATATGAAGTGTATTTCAAGGACTGGATGTTCATCCCCATCCTTTAGCCTCAAACTAACTCAATTGGTTTCCATGGCGGGAGCGGAAGATGATGAGGTTGATTCTGAAATGCAAAGCCAGCCTGAGGACATGGTTAATATATATCAAGTGAAGCCAGAACTTATGCCGATATTAAGAAAAATTATCGGCAAACATGGAGATATTGCCAAGAATTGCGTGACAAAGTCGGTGAAATTTCGTTCAGCTTTCTTGGAGATGATCTGTGAAATAATATCAGATTTGGACAAAAAGCATGTTGCTAACATCAAAGGAAATGACCTGAAAATTAAGATCGGTGAAGTTAATGATATAAAAAATCTGAAAGTGGAAGTTGAGTGGCTTCACACCAGGCTAACCGAGATACTTGAGGCAAGGCAGATTCTTAAGCAGAGTGGTACATTGAAAGACAAAAAAGACAGCATTAGAAAGTTCATTGAAATAGCTAAGAGTGAATTGAAAGAATGTGAGGCAGAGAAGAAGAGAGTGACAGATAAGTTGAGGGAGTTGTCAGAGAAGTTGAAAGCAGTAAGTGATAAAGAGGCTGATTGGAAAGAGAGATTGACTAGAATGCAGGATGAGTCTACCAAAACATCTCAAAGGGTCAAAGATGTCAAATCTAAAGTCAGAAGATTTCTTGATTGCTCACTAATTGATGGTTTGCTTTAGTATGTTGCAATTTCATCTCCTTTTTTTTTTCTTTTTCTTTCTTTCAAGGTACTGGTTTAAGACTGTTACTTCCCAACTCATGCATGACTTGAACAATTACTCGTGGAATTTGGTTGCAAAGTGTAAGATTGTGGCCATGTATTTATGCATGGTGATTTGAATTTCCATATGAATGTGCCTTGTAGATTTGCTTATTTGTTAACCTGATTGATCATTAAAAATGTTTGCATGTTTAGGAGTACCACTCTTCCTCTAAGGTGTGTGGGAAAATTAAATTTCTGCAGAATAAAGTAAAAACACTAGTGAGCATTGAGGTTCTTGAAGTAGTTGTGTTGTTATGCTTTGCTGGGCTAATAAAGTCTAAGAAAAAATAGCTTTTAATAACCATATGGTTGGACATCTGTTTGAAAATGTATTGGAAATTAATTGATTGTTTTCTTACTAGTTCAAAATGTTTTGTCTTTCTAGTTTTCAAGGATAACTTTGTCACATTTGCAAGAACTCCATTCATTGTGCTTTAGGGAAATGCTCACAAGAAAAGTAACATACCTTTTGCATGTATGAACTTACTTTCCTTTTGTCTACCAAAACCTATTGCATGTTAAGCACTACAATTACAGATGGGAATATCTGTTTCATTGCGCAAGTTTTTAGTTTTAGTTTTATGAAGCCAGAATCAATATACCAAAGTAGATCGAAAACAAAAGACAAAGCATAGTCAATAACAAAGGCCAGAAGAAAATCAAAACTCAAAAATAAGAAAACGGCCATCTTTTAGATTTTTCAAAACTCATTTTATTTTATGTTATAGTTATGTTTGTGTGTAAACTTTTCGCAAAAATTACTTTTTAATGAAATGATTTTTATTCTGAAAATGATAAAGCTAGTTTGATGAACTTTTAAAAAACAATTTTTTAGTTTTTTACTAAAAGAGACAGAAAAATATAGTTTATGATACCTATACTTTAAGGTTTTCTGAAAAGTCTCTAAAAATAATCCCTCAAATTATTTATTTAAAAGTCCTTTTTATTTGAACCTATGACAAACGAGTTCAAACACTCAATAAACAACCCAACCCAATCACATTTAAATTCTCAACTTTATCCAAGTAATCAAATTTTTAAAATTAAAAATATTACTAAAAGTTTTAAAAACAATAAGCAAAAAAAAGAAGATGAAAAATGAAGTTAAAAAATTACTTGGTAGCACTCAAACTCACTGAAATGAAAAAATAGTCCTTCTACTATTTTATTAAACACTCCAACCTTAAAAATAAATTTACTTGGTACTCGAACTCATTCATTTATTTCAAGTATTGTCTTTTTTGCATTTTCAGGTTATCAAATAGTGACTTTATGGCCCAAACCGAACATTGAAACAAAATGAAATGAAATGAAATCAAAGATAAAGATAAGGTTATAAATTCTTTTCCATTTTTGGGTATGTTTACCATGTGCCATGTGGTCCATTCCCTCCTTTTTTTCTACATTTGGTAACAAATACAACCCTTGCAACGGTCTCACCCAACACACAAACTCCTTCGTAGTACAATCTAATTTGTCCCATTCCCCCAACAACTCTTTTTGTTCCCAACATACAAAAGAGAAAACATTGTAGCGTGTGTGAGAAAGAGAAACAAAAACCTTTTCATTATTTCTCTCTCTCAACAACAACACAGCCATGCCAAGGAGGATAGGAAGGAATCCGAAAAGGAAGAACAGGAGTATTTCACAGTCTGAGTCAACAAACCTTAACAACCAGGTTAACCTTTCATCCAAATGTCTTTGTCTTGTTGGTTTAATCCTAATTTTTAACTGGTTGCCCTTGTGTATATGTTCAGTCTGAGTCTTGGGATTGCCCTGTCTCTGCAAAGAGGAAAGTAAATCCCAATACTAGGATGATTTCCGATCGTCACCGCACCTTGAGATCTTGCAGAAGGCTTATAGAAACTGAAACAATAACCCTACCAAGATCTTCAAGAGAAAGTTCTTCTGCCCCTGATGACAACCGACAACCTAATGATCAAGCCGACACAATCAATTCTGTACAAAATAACATTTATAGTTTTTTAGTGCAATTTTCTGCCAACATTCATCAACATCTGAGTTCTAGTTTTCTACCATTGAATTGAAGAGAGTAACTATACATGTAAATAGAATTTTTAATTGTTAATTTCTATCTGTTTTGTGATTTGGTGCAGGCATATCAAGTTCCAGAAGAAGGGTTTGGTCAAGTAGAATCCCCATCAAGATACCTAGTATCAGTTCTTCATCCTGTCATAGTGGAACCAGAGTTGGAAAATCAAGATGCTGAAAATGTTGAAAATTCAACAGTAGGTACACCAAAGGTGGGGGTATTAGGTGAGGCTGAAATGTCATTGTCCAGTCATTCAAATCAAATAGTTGGACAAGATACATTTGAAGCAGAAAGTGTCCCTCTTGAGCAGGAGTCATTGGCAGGGGAAATTCAAGCCTCACATAGGTTTGAGGAAGTAACAAATCGGAAGTGTATTTCAAGGGAAGGATGTTCGTCCCCATCTTTTAGTCTAAAACTAACTGAAATGGTGGAAATGTGGGGACAACAAGCTGATGATGGGATCGATTCCGAAATGAGAAGCCAGCCTGAGGAAACGATGAATGGATATCAAGTGAAGCAGGAATTCATGCCCATATTAGCAAAAATAATCAGCAAGCACGGAGATATTGCTAATAACTGTTTGACAAAGTCGGTGAAAGGCCGTTCAGCGTTGTTGGAGATAATTTGTGGAATCATATTCGAGTTCGAAGACAACAATCTTAGCAATATCAATGAATGTGTCTTGGAAGACAGGATTCGTCTTGTTGGTGGAATAAAAGATATGAAAGTGGAGGTGGATTGGCTTCACATGAGGCTAATTGAGGTACGTGAGGCAAGGGATATTCTTAAGAAATCTGCTGTGCTGAAAGAGAAAACAGAGAGTAATAGGAAGCTCGTTGAAGAGTCTGAGAATGCATTGGAAAAATGTGAAGCACAAAAGAAAAAAGTGTCCGAAATGCTGGAAGCAATATGTGCTGAAGAAACTGCTTGCAAAGAGAGATTGGCCAGAGCAAAGGATGAGTCTACCGCGATATCTATAACAGTTGGGTATGCTACATCTAAAGTTAAGCGCTTTCTGAAATGCTCAGTGGTTAATGGTTTGATTTAGCGTTGCAGTTTCATCTTCATGCTTTCTTCATGGTAGTGGTTTTAGGATTTGCTTAATGCATTGTAACTATTTCGATTTGACGACATTTTTTCCTAACTCATGCATCAGTTGAACAATTACACACTGAATTTGGTTGGAAGTGTAAGATCATAGCCAAGTACTTATGCATAGTGATTTGAATTTCCATATGAATGGCCTTATATATTTGTTTATATGATGACCTGATTGATCATTAGAAATGATTCCATGAGATGAAGCTATATGTATTTAAAACAAACATCATGTTATAGGAAACCCATTCTTCCTCCATGGTGTGAGGGAAAATTAAATTTCTGCAGAACACTAGTGAACATTGAGGTTCTAGGAGTAGCTGTGTTGTTATGCTTTGTTGGGCTGATAAAGTATAACAAAAACTTAATCACCATCTGGTTGGACATCTGTTTGAAAATGGTTTGCAAATTGATTATTCTCTTACTAGTAGAGATGCTATAAGAAAAACCTGTTGTTTGTTTAATAGAACATATTGCATAGTTCTCAATAAAAAGTGGAAATAAATCCCAACTCAAAATAAATCATGATTGTGATAGAAGAGCATAATCTATATATTTTTGGTTCATAACCATGATGCTTTATGCATATCTCTAGATACTCTGGAGAGAACTAATGGCATTAGACAGTGATCTTTGTGATAGAAGAGCATAATCTTGGACTGCACATTTGCAAGTCCTCCATTGATTGTGCTTTAGGAACTGTTCACAGGAAAAGTAACATAACTTTTGCATGTATAAATTTTCTTGCCTACTGTATACCTTTGGGGTTTCTCTCTATGGAATGTATGTCTACAAGAGCTGGTTCAATATAAGGAAACCCTTTAGCACAGTTAAGTTAAGATAAAATAAAAGCCACACATTAATTAAGCATATAATAAGCTACATAGTCAGTTAATTGAGATTGCTATCTTTCAGACCAAGGTTGTTAAGCTGTTTAGTTAACTTTTATACTCTTACGAGTTTACAATTCTAGGTCACGAAAACAAGTTAACCTGCTTGTAGACTCTCTTTTTATAAACTCTTATGAGATCAAGTAAAACCCGATAAAATTGATTAACTCTCGATTTCACAACTAGTTTAATTGTGAGAAAGAGGCCTACCATCTGTTAAGTACGGTAGACTTGGAAGAATTGGAGTGGGCCAAAGATGTGTGGAATCTGATAATTCCCTCTAAATTGTTTGTGTTAGTTTGGCAGCTTTTCCATAATAGGCTTCCTTCTAAGGAAAATCTTGGTAAAAGAGAGGTTTATTGAAACCGTAAATCATGTATTTTTCAGCTGTCCTATTTTATCTGTAATTCAGAGGGAGACCGTGAAATGGCTTGGTGTCCTGGTTGCTTTTGTTTAAGGTGGGTATGCTCATCTTAAGCTTTTTTTTAAAGGGCTTGTGTCTGGTATTAGGAAGATTAGGGAGAGCCTCGGTGTAATTCGGTTCTCAAACGTCTCCACAATTTGGAAGGTTAAAAACGATATGATTTTCAATCAAGTCGGTTAAGGTAGAGGAGGAGACAGAGATTTTATCGTGGAGTATTCTTAGATCGAGGACTAAAGTATTTAATTACTCTTTAAGGGAGTGGCTGTTGAATCTTTTAGCTTGTTTGGGAGCGGTTAATAGTGTTTAGGTGCTGGGCTGTTACTTTTGTCATATCAATATTTGGCTTCAGTTTTCATCTGTCAGTGCAGTATCCTGATCTTGTGAGGAGGCCGGTGCTTCCAATTATGTCCGTCTGTGGATCAGGATCTGTTTTTGTTTGATAAGACATCGGAGTCTGGTTCTGTTATTGTGCAGCATTCATTTTTCTCCTTCAGGGCGTGGTTGCTACTGTTAGTGTGTGCTGGCCATGTTTATCATTTTATTCTCAAAAGTCTAGGTTTACACATGATAATAGTAGTCGATTTTTGGAATACTTTGTATCTTTGTAGCTGTGTTTTGAGGCTTTGGTGATACTCAGAAAAATCAAAATATCCAAGGTAGCTGCTGTGTTTACACAACATGATAATAGTTGTAGTATGATTGCATTTGCAGGGTTGTTTCTACTTGTGTTCAAGTTATCAGTTAATCTGCGGTGTACTGATTTGGAAGCATTTTCAGTTTCTTAGTTTTATGTATTGGAGCTGCTCTATTGTTTTGTTTATAACATCAATTAATTCACCTACAATGGCCAAAATGAGTGCTTACTAGTTATTTTTACAACAGAAAATTTCTTCATCAATCATTCGTTCCCTTTAGGACCAAAAGAAATTTGTCTATTGTAAAAGAAGAAAAATAACAAGATCGGTTGACTGCTCCAAAAAAACAAGAATGTTATGAGTGCTCTAATGAGTAGGTCCCCCAATGTATTTCCATAACTTTGGTATGTTCACAAGTATTTCAACGCATAATGTGATACACACAAAATACAATTGTTAAATTATATTAAAAATATATATTATTTTATTCTTTTTTCTTTCCAACTTTTCTTTTCTTTCTAAAGTGCCAAGTGTGTTCAAATATGTTTGACCAACTAATGTTGTGTTTGTTGTAGCGGTGGAAGTGAAAAAAATGCCCTTTGCCCCGAAGCTACATTTTGTAGCTTTGTTATTTTCACGGCAAAACTATCTAAGGACACGATATTTCTGCTTTTGCCGCATATCCAAACAATCACTAAATGTTTTCCAACCAAAGTATTATAACAACATTTATCATTTTCAATATAATAATGATGATTTTATAGAAAGAAAAAGAAGAAAAAATATTACCGTCAGACATTTGATAAAAAAAACAATATCCAACAAAAAGCATAAAGAAGTAAAGAAATACCTTAAAAGATGATGCACAATAATGAAGTAAAAACCAAAAAGCAATCCATAAGTCCTAGCTTAACCGGCAAAAATGCCGAAATTGTAAGGCCGGATGTCGTGACCGGGGTTCGAACTCTGATACCTCCACTTACGTATGTGAGTTTATAATGGTTTTGCCATTTCGTCTATCTACCAAAAAAACAAAAAGCAGCTAGGGAATCATTTAGTTTGGATATGTAGTAGAGTTTACATGTACTTTTTTTTCTTCATTTGGTATTAAGCTATACAACCCTACCACCGAGAGAATCACTTATTAACCCTACCACCGAGAGAATCACTTATTTGGGTATATTGTTACATCAAATTCAAAGGTCTCCTAAGAGCATTCACACCGGAGACACTCATTTTTGGGTTTTCAAATGAGTCTCACGTGTACACATTACTCATTTATAATTTTTTAATAGTAATATCATTATATTTCAATTTTTTAATATTAAAAGAGTGCGGGTCCCGCTTAAATATGGAGGTCTTAAGTAAGACCCCAGATCTTATAAGACCCTGAAAAATATTCGCCCCACTAAAGATACCTAATAGGTACCGGATCTTAAATAGTCAACATCATTCCAATAGAGATGGTCTAAGTCCTTTATCATATTGCCAAGACTATTTTGTCCCATTATATTTACCCCTCAACAACCATTTTCTTAACATTGAAATGAATAAATAAATAAATAACCGGGTCGTATACTCAGAAAGTGCATTAGTGTAGTGAGAAACACACACACAAAAAGAACCTCTCATTTTCTGAGTACTGCAAGAACACGATCATGCAACCAAGGAGGACGAAGAGACAAAGGAGGAACAAAAGGGACGAAGATGTCAACATTTCTAACTCAGATTCAACCACAAACAACAATAACAACATGGTGATGCTTTCATCAACTTACTCTTGTTTTAGCTTCTAAACTATTATGCATGATATGAAATTAGATTAAATCTTGCATCACTATTTGTGTTATTAGTGTTAAAATGATGATTTTAAGTTTCTGTCCAAAAAAAAAGTAGGAATTGTTTAAAGGATGCATTTTTATTGATATGAGATTGAATAAAAACATGAACTTGGAACCAAAATCAATTTCTCTAGAAAAAGATTACTTTTTTTGTTCATCCAGTTGAGTTTTGTTCATGACACATGAAAATTAATTTTTTTTCATCTGTGTGTTTCATTCTCATGATCTTCTTACTTTTAGTCACAGCATGTAGAAAGTGTGAAAGGAAAATTTCTTCAATATTGTACAACAAACCATATTAACATTTAATAAAACACTTTTGGTTGTTTATAACAAAGCAAAACCTCTTCATCAATGTTTTAGTACTCAATATCCAAATTTATTTTTTTTCACTATTGTGTATGTCTATAATATACAAAGAGGAACCCATTTGGGTTGGCACGGTCGTGTTGGCTTGAGACCTTGGAGTGTGCTCTCCTCAGTTCCAAAAAATAAAAAATGTAATATTCAAAGAGGATGTAAAATGAGATGTGTCTTGGGATTTTATTTTTTTTTTTCTCTGTCTTTTTGTTGGTTTAATCCTAATTTTCAACTTGTTGCTTTGTGTATATGTTCAGTCCGAGTCTTGGGAATGCCATCTCTCTGCTAGAAGGCAATTAAATCTGAATCCCCGCCGCAGCTTGAGATCCTCAAAAAGACTTCTTGAAATGAGAGCAACCTCACAACCTAAGATATCAACAGGACATTCTTCTGCCTCTGATGATGATGACGTCCAAATTCTTAATGTACCAGCCACCACTGTCAATTCTGTATGAAATAAATACACTTCATTTGCACACATATATGCATATATATTCATTATACCATCTATTTTATCTTTAATTTTTTTAGTTCAATTTTCTCCCAATATTCATCAGCATCTATGACTTCTTGTTTTCTACTATTAAAGAAAGCATCTATATATAAGTGGAGTTTTTAATTGTTAATTGTATATTTTATGTGATTTGGTGTAGGCAAATCAAGTTCCAGAAGAAGGGTCTGATCAAGTAGAATCCATGTCAAGATACCTAGTACAAGTTGTTTATCCTCTCACAATGGAACCAGAGTTGGAGCATAAAGAGGCTGAAAATGTTGAAAATTCAACAGCAGGTATACCCGAGATTGTGGGGGAATTAGGTGAGGCTAAAATGTCATTCTCTAAGAATTCAAATCAAATGGCAGGACAGATTCCATTTGAAGAAAATGTCCCTCTTGAAAAGGAGTCTTTGTCAGGGGAAATTCAAGCCTCAAATAGGTTTGAGGAAGTGATAAATATGAAGTCTATTTCAAGGGCTGGATGTTCAACCCCATCTTTTAGCCTCAAACTAACTGAAGTGGTTGATATGGTCAGAAATGAAGATGGTGATGAGATTGATTCAAAAGTACGAAGCCGGCCTGAGGATACGATTGATGAATATCAAGTGAAGCCAGAATTTATGCCGATGTTAAGAAAAATTATCGGTAAGCATGGAGATATTGCTAAGAATTGCATAGCAAAGTCTGTAAAATTCCGTTCAATGTTGTTGGAGATGATCTGCGGAATTATATCAGATTTGTACGAAAAGAATGTTAAAAACATCAGAGAAGAAGTCCTGAAAACCAAGATTGATCAGGTTGATGAAATAAAAAGCATGAAAGTGGAGGTTGAATGGCTTCGCACGAGGCTAGTTGAGGCACTTGACGCAAGGGATATTATGAAGAAGTTTGTTATGCTAAAAGAGAAAACAGATGATAACAAGAAGCTCATTGAAGACGCTGAAAGTGAATTGAAAGAATGTGAAGAAGAGAAGAAGGAAGTGTCGGAGAGGTGGAGGGCAATATGTGATAAAGAGACTGCTTGCAAACAGAGATTGGCCATAGCGAAGGATGAGTCTGCCACAATATCTACAACAGTTGGGTATGCCAAATCTAAAGTCAAACGCTTTCTGAAATGCTCAGTGGTGGATGGTTTGTTTTAGGATTGCTTGCTGCATTTATAACTTTTTTTTATTTAAGACTATGTTGTCTCCCAAGTCATGCATGACTTAACCAATTACTCATTGAATCTGGTTACAAGTGTTTAAGATTATAGACAGGTATGTATGCACGGTGATCTGAATTTCCATATGAATGTGGCTCAGTGATGTTTAAAAATGCTTGCATGAGATAAGTGATACATTTAATTAAAACAAATTAACAATCATGTTATAGGAGTCCCACGCTTCCTCTTATAAGGTATAAGGGAAGATTGAATTTCTGCTGAATATTGTAAAAACACCCCAGGTGAGCATTGAGTCGGGTTCTTGAATTAGTTGTGTTGTTATGCTTCGTTGCTCTTGAAGTAGTTGTGCTTTTAATCACCATCTGGCTGGTTGAACATCTGTTAGAAAATTTGTAGGAAATTGATTATTCTCTTCCTATTATAGATGCTATAAAAAAAAAATCTGATGTTTATTCCATAGAACATGTTGCTTACTTCTGAATAAGAAGTGAAAATTTTCTTAACTCAAAGTATAGCATGATTTATTAATTAGAGTGTCATCTATATGTTTTTGGTCCGTAACCATGGCACTATATCTAGATACCCTGGAGAGAACTAATGGCATTAGACAGTAATCTTAGTGAGAGAAGAGCATGATATTGGTTTACCACCAAGAGAATAAATCCGTCAACAATGTCTGGCCCTAAAGCTTGAATTTGAGTGTGATAGTTTTCTTTAGATTTCACAAATAGGTTTGTCACATTTTGCAAGTCCATCCATTAATTGTGCTTTAGGAAATATTCACACTCTCTTGCTATATACCTTTGGGTTGGCTAAATGGGATGTATGTCTATAAGAGCTGGTTCTACATTCGGTAGATGGCAGAAACCCTTTAGCACAGTCAACAAATGAAAGCCACGCTTTTAGTGCTTGTTTGTTTGTGCAGTGAGTGACGGCTACTACACGTTCAAAGCCAATCTCACCGTGGTTTTGACTTTTGAGAAGCTAGTTGGTGTAGCTTTTTGCCTACCATGGTTTCGTGAGTTTCCAAACACATGCTAAGCATATAAGAAGCTGCATAATCACTTTTTAGTTTAATTGAGCATGCTACATAAGAAGCTTCTGGTGTCGTTTGTTTTGAGTGTCGTGTCAGGTTGATTAGATAAATGTGTTGTTCGATGTGGTACTTAACTTATTAGAGTCATCTACTTGATGGACAAGACTTTTGAATTGGACTCTTTTCATGTGTATAATAAGTCCCAACAGTTTGTGTTGCATCAATAGAAATGGATCAAGTAAGTACATACACATACTTACCGATCATAACTTCATATCTCAAATTCCTTTAAAAAAAAAAAAAAAACATGAGATCAAAATCTTATTGTAAGTATTTGTTGAGTCTTGAAATTTCCATGACTTGTGAAGTATCTGGAACTCAATTTATGTACAAAAAAATTCTTAAAAAGGATAATAACTTTATAAATTAATTAAAAGGATAATTTATTAGCTTTAGCTAAACCTTATCTTTTTTTTGTTAAATAAAGTTTGTAGTGATTTTACTCTCTTAAGATTTTTAAGAACCCACCAAGTCGATATATTTTTTGAAATAAACAAATTGAATAATAATTAATGGTTGTGATTAATTCATAATAATTGTTAAGGTGGGGTGTTTTCTCAAAAATTGTGGGTCTTTCTATGTTGAGTCAATGTTAAATGTGGTCTATAGTAGACCACCACTTTTGACCTTTGGATTCTTCTAATCCTTATGGTTATGCCATCACCATGTAATCGAGTTTTCAAACACAAAATCTAATTGGTTTAACCTTTCTCTAATTCAATTCAAATAGTTAAGAGTAATAAATTTTGATCACGAGTAAACCCTCGTTTGAGTCTTTGAAAGTGTACCTCACTATCTGGTACATCCTTGAATCAATGAAACGAACCAAAAACTCCTTCAATGTTGGTTCCGTTGGTCAAATAAGTCCAAAACGTTAACTTTTTTTGCCACATCAGATGCTTAGTGGGATGACCACATAGTCTAGGGACCGAAATGAACAGAATAAGTCCATCATTTTTGGATAAAGTTAAAAAAACTTCAATCTTCATCTTTTGGTGCTCCCTCTCTCAAACCTCCATCAAGCATCATACTCACCAAAACAACCACAAAATACCAAATTTCAGATCTAAACACTCAAAATCAATACTTTTACATTCCTTTCCTTTTCAAAACTTGGAAAACATGCATTAATCCAAATTAGGGAAAAATGCAATCATCCAGACCCATTAAAACAAAAACCTTCTCAAATTAAAATCTTCTCTCAACACCATTCTAACAAATCATGTGAATTAAACCATTATTTTCATTTTCAAATAGCTAAACTCATCTCTCTTGCTCACCTTCCACTCACTCGCTAAGCCTAACATCATCTTTGTTCATCACTCTCCATTTTTCCATCTCATTTTCACCACATTTCCATCAAAATGAAGAAAAGGGATAAAATAGTAAATAAAATAGACCCTACCGATCAATGTGCAACATCAACCTCAATCACAAGTTGACTCCACACAAGTTTTGTTCATTAGAGAAAGAAAAGAAGGAAGAGAAACAAAATATTTATTTTGGAAATTAATGGTTGCAGAGAGGGTAACAGAGCTAGTGCTATTTTTATGGGTTACATTAATTTCTTTGATTAAAAATTGTATATCAGATCTATGGTTTTTGGTGCTCATAACAATGTCGAGGAGATGGTGTTGGAATGGAAAGAGGAGAAGAAGAATTTGCATGCATACATTTGTAGATTTATTGAGATTGTTTTTGTCCCAATTTTGTTTCTGAGTTTGGTCATTTATCTTTACTTTCTTTTTCTCTTCTTTCTGGATTTGTTGTTCTTCTCAAAAAAAATTCTACAGAGTTGGTACCATTGTTGAAGAAGTTCTTCTCAATGCAAACTTGGTACAGCAACCCACAAACAAGAAGGGATGAAGTTTCTGGGTACAGAGTTGAAAGAATGAATCTACTGGTTTTTAGTATTTTTTTTTAAAATAATTAATACTTGTATTCATTTTGGTCTCTTGCCAATCTAGAAGTCACACGAAAGCGTCTGAAGTGGCAAGTGTAACGGACACATCAGCACCGTCAACACTCTGTTAACGTTTTGGACTTATTTGACTAACGGAACTAACATCAAAGGAGTTTTTGGTTCGTTTCATTGATTCAAGGATGTGCCTGATAGTGAGGTACACTTTCGGGGACTCAAATGAGAGGGTTTACTCTTTTGATCACATAACATGACTACATTTTCAACAAGTTTAGATGAATCGAAAGGTGAAAAAAGATGGTCCACTATAGACCACATTTAGTAGTGTCTCAACATAGAAAGACCCACATTAATTAATTAGTTGAAAATCAAATTGAGAATCTCTGACGTGTGCCATCTTCTCTTCCATCTTTTCGCCTTTAAGGGTAACAGTCTCTAATCATCTCCTTTGGTATTCACACTCCTTTCATTGTACTAAGAAGAACACACACAAAAACCTCTTCATTTCAATAACATAGCCATAGCCATGCAACCGAAGAAGTTAGGGAGAGGGAGAGGGAGAGGGAGACCGAAGAAGCAAAAAAGGGAAGACTTGAACGTTGGAAAAGCAAAAAAGCAGAAAACGGAGAACATACAACCGAGGAAGTTGAGGAGACCAAGGAAGCAGAACTTGGACGAGGATCACAACCTTTCCCACTCTCAGTCAACAACACACGATAACAACGAGGTAATAATGTTGTTTTTTTTTTTACTTGGATTATGAATGATTTTAGCTTGTATAAAAGTGGAAATCATTTAAATGACACATTTTTATTGAAAAGAACTCGGAAGGTAAATCAGTTTGTGTGGATATGGTCATTTTTACAATGATTTTGCCTTATGAAAAGGTAGAAATTATTTAAAAGATGCGTTTTTTAAAAATGGGATTGAAAAAAAAAACATGAAAAGCTTTTTTTTTTTGTCATTCTCATGATCTTCTCACACACCAGCCAGAAATTATTTTAAGGAAAATTTCTTCAATATTGTAATACAAACAAACCATATATGTTAACATTCAATAGTGTTGGTTGTTTAATATACCAAGAGAATGTACAATGACATGTTTCTTGTGTTTCAACTTGTTGCCTTGTGCATATGTTCAATCACAGTCTTGTGAGTGCCCTGTCTCTGCTAGAAAGCAAATAACACCGGATTCCAACATGATTTCTGTTCGCCATGACTTGAGATTTTCTAAAAGGCTTATAGAAACTGGAGCAACATGTTCAAAACCTAAGATCTCAAGAGAACAAGAACAGTCTTCTTCCTCTGATAGCATCCAACAACTTGATGTACCACCCAACACAATCAATTCTGTATGAAATTAATTCATTTCTCTTTTTCTTATTCATAACATCTATTTCATCTTAGTTTTTTACTTCAATTTTCTGCCAACATTCATTAGCATCTATTACTTCTACATTTCTACTATCAAAGAAATCATCTATATGTTAAATGGAATTTTTAATTCTTAATTATATACATATTATGAGATTTGGTGTAGGCAAATCAAGTTCAAGAGGACGGTTGTGATCAAGTAGAATCCCCGTCAAGAGACCTGGTACAAGTTGCTCATCCTCTCACATCGGAACCAGATTTGGGGCATAAAGAGGCTGAAAATGTTGAAAACTTAACAGCAGGTATACCTGAGAATACGAGGGAACTAGGTGAGGCTGAAATGTCCTTGTCCAATAATTCAAATCAAATTGCTGGACAGAACACAATTGAAGAAATTATCCCTCATGAAAAGGAACCTTTGGCAGAGGAAACTCAAGCCTCAAATAGATTTGATGAAGTAACAAATATGAAGTCTATTTCTAGAACTGGATCATCATCCCCCTCTTTTAGCCTCCTCAAATTTACTGAAGTGGTTGCCATGTTGAGAAATGATGATGGTGATGAGGTTCATTCGGAAATTCAAAGCCAGCCTGAGGACACGGTTTATGGATATGAAGTGAAGCCAGAATTCATGCCTACATTAAGAAAAATTATCGCCAAGCATGGAGATATTGCTAAGAATTGTGTGGCAACGTCGGTGAAAGACCGTTCAAAATTGTTGGAGATAATATGTGGAATCTTACATGACTTTGGAGATATGGATCTTACAAAAGTTGAAAAAAGTTTCGTGGAAAGCAAGATTGCTCTTGTCAGTGGATACGAACAAGGTATGCAACTGGAGCTTAAATGGCTTCGCATGAGTCTAGCTGAGGTAATTGGCGCAATTAAAATTCTGGATAAGTTTGATATTCTAGAAGAGAAAAGAGACAATAGTAGCAAGCTCATTGAAGATGCTGAGAGTGAATTGGAAGTTTTTGAAGAACAGAAGAAGCTAGTGACAGAGCATATGAAGGAATTGTCAGAGAAGATGAGAGAATTGTCAGAGAATTTGGAAGAAATATGTGTTAAAGAGACTGCTTTCAAAGAAAGATTGACCGCAGCAAAGAATGAGTCTACCTCGATATCTCAAACAGTCCAGTATTGCACGTCTAAAGTCAGTCGCTTTCTGAAACGCTCAGTGATGGATGGTTTAATTTAGTGTTGCAATTTCATATTCCTGTTTCTGCTTCATTCATGGTGGTTGTTTTAGGATTTGTTTACTGCGTTTATGACTATGTTGATTTTTAAACACTTCAGTGAGCATTTAAGTTCTTGAAGTAGTCTAGTTCTTGATTTTAAAACACGTTGCTGTTAAACTTTGATTTTCAAAGCTTAATTGGATGCACTGATTCTCTTCTTAACTTGCTTATTCAAGAACCTATTCGATTTTAAAACACTTCTTAACATTTTGTATCAGTTTTGTTTTTATTTGGTCTGTCATTTTAGGCTGGTGTCTTATGATTGTGAAACATCTAAGCCTTCAGTATGGTCCCTGAAGTGTAAAGGAGTAGAGTGTGCCTCTTGCTTTTATAGGGGTTTAGTGGATTAGGCCTGGTATCTTTGTTTGTCTTGGATTATGATGAGAGCATGATGTTAAGCTGCAGAGTTATGCAGTCCAAAGTGAGGTGTAATAAAAGGGATGGTATTAGAGTGTAAGTTTTAGGGTGCTAATTTTCCTCTGTAGCTTTGTGTTTTGCTCAACAAATCTTTGGTATGCTTGAGGTATTTTAATAGAAGTTTATTTTGCAAATCTTTGTTAGCTTTTGTTTGTATTTTTGTACACTATTAGGGTAAAGTGCATAATTAATGCAGAATCAAAACAGATAAAATTTGAAGAATCAGACTTGCTCCTGACTTATATATCTGAGTTTATTGCTCACTTGGCAAACTAAGAATGAACAGAGGCAACACAAACAACCAATTATCCGATTTTTATTTTATATTTTTAGACAAACCATTTCTTCTCTCAAACCACATTTTCATCTTTCAATTTACGACCGAGCATATGTTTGTCAAGAATTATCAACCGCCGACTTCGGTTTAGAGTGTTTTCTGGCGCAATTTTGGAGTTTCAGAAACAATCACATTGTTGTTGTCTCATTCCATTACTAGTTTATACGACTTATTTTAGCTGATAATATTTTTGGGTTAGTAAAAGTTTTAAGCAAGGTTGCGTGATTGTGCCTAGTAGATGGGATAAGCTCTCACAACATAATAAATCAAAGTTCGAAAGATATCTGTGTTTAGTGTCCGAAATGTCAAATGAAAAGAACTTATGAAAATTTAAAATAAAAAAATTAAGTGGTAATCAAGGTTATCTATAACAAGAATAGAGTTATTGTCCAAAACAAAAAACAAACAAAAAATTGATTTAATTTTTATACATTGTAATCAAGGGATTAATGGTTCAAAATAGAGAGGTTGTGTTGCATCAACAAAAATAAATCATAACTACATACATTTATGCTATTGCTTATCGTTAACTTCGTGTCTCAAAAAGAACATGAAATCAAATGTTATGTAAAGATTTTTTTTATTGAAGGAATGTTAATGTGAAGATGTCACTGGTAATATGCAGGTATTTGTAGGAGTGTTCTTTCGGTAAACTTTTTTCTTATAAAAAATAACCACTTCAAAGAGAAGAATAAGAATCTAATCTCTGGGACTGCATGATGTTTAGGACAAACAAAGGTGCTAACTAATTGCATTCCTGATCTCAAGTTTTTGTTTGTTTTATGATTTTATCTTTTTCTTTGTGGAAATGTTATCATTGACATTAGTAAATGAAGTTTCACTTTTTTTTATTCAAAAGATTACTAGTTTCTGTGTGTGTAATTTAGCTGTTAATGAAACCAGGGAAGCTATGTATATGACATTAATGGGAAGACATATCTTGACTCACTTGCTGGTCTATGGTACACTACTTTCTTTCTTGGTTTTGATATCTCAAATTACCTTCTTTTTTCATTTTTTAATGACATATTTCCGTTGATTCATGTTCTCTATTAAAGGGAAGAATAAATCGGAAGAAAATTATTGGATGGTTGGTTTAAATTCAAAGATGTAATTTTGTGTGTTATATTTGAAAGAGAAATAATAAATAAGATGAAAGAGAGATAAACATAAAGTAAATTTTCCCGACAAGTCACTTAATCTAGATCACTCCTCCATCACACTTTTCTCATTCTCATCACTCTCATGAATTCAAATTTCTAGTTCTCGTCTTTCATGGATCCTTTATTTTACTTCCATTAACAAACAAGATTTAACTTTTTTTTAAGAAGTCAAACTAATCCATCGAAATTGAAATCGAATTGAATCAATTTAGACATTCCAAGATCTCAATGCAATACCATAGACCAACCCAAATAAGTCAACAAAGATTTAATCTCTTTTTTTTTTGTCAAACAAAGATTTAACCTTTTTTTTGTCGAACAAAGATTTAACCTTTTTTTTTAACAAACAACAAAGATTTAACCTTAATCTTGCAGACAAAGATAAAAGTGCAACCTACATGCATCTATGTTGTAATCATTGTTTTTAGGGATTTAACTTTAATCTTGCAAACAAAGAAAATCATGTGGGGATATGTTGTAATAATTGTTTTTAGGGATTTAACTTTAATCTTGCAAACAAAGAAAATCATGTGAGGATTTCACATCAAAACAGTTTTAACCAACGGTTTTACGGGTGAGTCAACTCTTTAACCTAATTTATAAAATATTATTTCATAAAATATAAAACCAAATTCACCATTATAAATAGAGTTTTAAGCTCCGTTTGAGAGTTTGGATGGGAAGGGAAAAGAGTTTTAAAGGGACGGGATTAGATTAACATATAGAGAAATCTTTCGATATTTTTTAAAAAATGTTTTTATAGTGAATGATAAATGAATACTTTTATGATGATTGATTCATTTGGCTCCAAACCTAGACGATAACGATGATTGCTCAATAGATCGTGGTAGGTCGGGACTATTTTGTTATGCCAGATAAAATGTCTATTCTCCAACTGTTTAACTATTTTGTTATGCCAAATAAAAAAAAAGTCTATTCTCCAACTGTTTAGCTATTTAATTGTTGCCTCGATATCCTTCACAAAAAAAAAATGTTGCCTCGATAGACAAGAATGGGATAGTATATTTTGACACAAAACTTTTTTTTTTCCGTCGAATCATTGTATATATTCATATTTTTTTAAAAAAAAAAATAGTAACGTGTGGGGAACTTTTTAAAATTTTATCCAAATTTTACTTATTCTTTCTTTCTAAATAAAAACTATAATGTAACCAAAAATATAATAAAAGTGATGATGAAGATGATCTATAGAGAAGAGTTTTGCTAACGAGTGTCCTTCGTAGACCACATTAGTGAAATGTCCATGCCAACAGAGTTATGCTCACGGAGACTGTTCTATCGTTTGTTAATTGGGTAAATTATGAACGATGCTTTTATGAAATTTTTTATTTTGACTATAAGTGTAAATACGGATGTTTTTTTATCAAATTTTAAAAAACTAACAAATTATGTTTATCGATTTTAATGTCATCAACAATGTTAAAGAAGAGTAGTAATACTATGGCAGATTTCAAGGTCATGCATTTGTTTGGCTTGAGTGCTGTGTATTCTCCGGTGGCTTTTTCTAATTCTGTTGATGTCCGCTGGCTTCCCCCTAGGCATGGCTATATTAAAGTTAATATATTGATGGGTCTGCTATTGGGATGCCCTCTTGTGGAGCTATAGGTGGCGTTTTCAGGAATTGTCAGAGTTGCTTCGTGGGAGGTTTCTTGCAAAACATTGGTCATGCTACTAGCTTTGAAGCGGAGCTCTGCGCGGTCATGTTTGCTATCGAAAAATCAGTCGAGATGAACTGGAAGGACATATGGATGGAAAGTGATTCACTGCAGGTGGTGAAAGCCTTCACAGCTAGCTCTCATGTTCCTTGGAGACTTAGAACAAGGTGGAACAATTGTATGTACCTGGCGCAGCAAATCAATTGCTCTTGCACTCATATTTTCAGAGAGGGGAATTCAGCAGCGGATAGTTTGGCTAGTAACGGTTAGAGCTTGGCCTGTTTTACTTCTCAGTGGTGGAACTCTCTACCTAGTTTCATTTTGCATATTCTTACTAGGGATGGTGCTGGCCTGCCTTTTTCTAGATTCTTGATGTAATAACTGTTTGTTTGGGGGTTTTTACCCTTCCTGGTTTAATACATTTAGTTGTTTCATCAAAAAAATAGTATAAATTCTTATATTTTTTCAAGGACCACAACAATAAACAATATTATAGGCTAGCTCCTTCAAAAAAAAATATATTATAGGATAGCTTTTTTCATGTATAGGATATATGGGGGAGAGATGATGATGAAATCAAGAGTTCACTAAGCATGTGGAAGGAAACCTATAAAAAATTCACATGACAAGAAACATTATGAAGTTACCTGTTTTCAAGAGGGTCCTATTGATCACGTATCAGATGATCTCTCCAATCTACTATCAATGAGTTCTTACAAAGAGATACAAATGGGCTACAAGAAATTAGCTTCAACAAGCTCACAAAGAACAACCCTAATTTCTACCCATTTTCTCAATCTCACAAATGAACAAGACACTCAATGATTTTCACTCTCCTAAGGTGTTTACAATGTTTCCCAACCCAAGAGAACTCTAATCAAAGACCCCCAACCCTAAAGTTACTTCCTTTGATTTCCCAAGTTTTTCTCTCTTGAAGCTCTCTTCTCACTCTCCTTCAAAAATGAGCTGAAACACTTAAATAGTACACAGTGACAGACAAAATTGCGCCGCGCCTGTGAAAATCGCGTCACGGTTGAAGCGTACGACCCAAGGTACGACAACCTTATCCAGAAATCGCGTCACGTCTGCACCAATCGTGCCACGATTTTGTCTTCAGCAGAAACCAAACATTCTGCCAACAAAATTGCGGCACGCCAGGCATTTCACAGCATCACAATTTGAAGTCAAATTTCAACAACCAATCAAGTCTGAAGACACTGTCAATGGATATCAAGTGAAGAAAGAATTCATGCCAACGTTAAAAAAGATAATTGATGATCATGGAGATATAGCAAAAGATTGCACCGAAAAAAGTGTGGAATACCGATTGGCATTGTTGGAGTTGATATGTGGAATCATATTAGAGTTGAAAATGAACAATTTGATCGAAACTGAAGAAGGTATCTTGAAAAGAAATTTTTGTATTATTGATGTAATATAAGAAACAAGAACGTTAAAGTTGACTGGCTTTACAAGAGGATAATTGATGCACTTGAGGCAAAGAAGACACTTGAACAATTTGGCACGCTAAAAGAGAAAAGAGACAATAATATGAGGTCCATTGAAGATGCTGAGATTAAATTGAGAAAAGTTGAAGCACGGAAGAAGCGGATATTAGATGAAGAGACTTATTGCCAAAAGGAGTTGGCCATAGCAAAGGATGAGTCTACAAGAATATCTCAAACACTCAAATCTGCCACATCTAAAGTCGAACCCTTTCTTCATTGCTCGGTGATGGATGCTTCGATTTAGTGTTGCAACTTCATCTTCATTTTCTGCTTTATTCATGGTAGGTAGTGGTTTTAGGATTTTTTATTTTTTTTTTACAAAAACTAAATGATATTCATTCATGTAAATCGAGAGATTACATCATTCAACACCGCTAAAAACGTAAAGGATGAATCTGCGAACAAGCTCACAGCATCCAAGTTAACAACATATAACGGCATAATGCCTACAAAAATATATGATAAAATTAAAGTGACCGGAATATCCATGACCTTTGGATCTGCAACGTTGACGTCCTAATCTTTGATTGAATAATCGATCTTTCAATATAATCAAATGAACACCGCAAGAAGACGAGAAATCAAACAACGCCGCACAAGACGACGAACAACAAACTACCACACTTAGATGATGAAATCACAAAGAAAAACCTAGATCTATGTAAAAATCATTTATTTAGATTGAAATAGAGAGAAAAAGATTAAGAGGGGTGATTTCAGGTCAATAATTGACCCAAAACCACCCCTCAATGAAGAATCTGGGAGAGAAAACCTAAAGACAGAAAACTAGGGCCGGCTTATCTATTTAATTTTTTTATTAGTATGATATTGGTTTTAGGATTTGCTTGCTGAGTTTATGACTATTTTGATTTTAAGACACACTTGTTTCCCAACGCATGCATGACTTGCACAATGACACATTGAATTTGGTTGGAGGTGTAAATTTTTTAACTATTAATGCAAAGTTATTTGAATTCCCATCTTATAGATTTGCTTATTTGATGACCTGAATAGTGATTTATTTATTTAAAACTGATAAGCCATCATGTTTGCAAGAGTCCCGTTCTAACACTATTCCTATAAGGTGTTTGAAAAATTTGCATTTCTGCATACACTTTAGTGAGCATTGAGGTTTTTGATGTAGTTATTACGGGTAGGCTTGTTTTTGAAAATGTATTGCAAATTGATTATTCCATTGGGTAAATTCAAACCCAGCTAAATGAGTAAACAATAATGTAGTAAAAAATTACCAACATTTGTTATTCAACTTCTTAAAGAAACATTTGTTATTCAAAAAAATAAATAAAAATGGTCTAAAAAGATGTTTATTTTAGCACATGTTGCTCAAAACAAGAAGTGGAAATAAGCCTAACTCAAAATAATTCATGATCTAATAGAGAGTGTCGTCTATATCTTTTTGGTCCATAACGCTATATGCCTATATCTAGATATCCTGAAGAGAACTAATATTTACCACTACTTGACAGAAATGATCAAGTTGCGTTAACTTACATTGTACCATCTTAATTGATTTTTATTGTAATGAACTTCTAAAATAAGTTAATGGTTCAACCAGTATCTAAACAAAAAATAAATTATAATCTTGAATGCTAGTACTACTCAACATATGATTTCTAGAACCTTTAAAAAAACATGATTTCTAGAAATTGAACTAAGTGAGTAACTCGTCAACAGCGATACATCCTCCCTGAAGCTGGATATTTGGTGTTTTTTTTTTGCCAAAGAAATTCCATTGAAAAGCAGAAGGGTAAGAAGGGAGACTCGATCCTATTAGACTTGTAATTACTCCTAGTTAGGAGTTTACTTGTAATACAAGTAACTGTAAAAACTATGGACTTGGATTCCCTGTTGTAAAGATAACACGCAGTTACATGTTGTAGCGGATCTCAGTCATAGGTTTGAGATCGGATGGTTTAGATTTCAAATATAGTTTTACACTATAAAATAATCGCAGCCACCCATTTAAAATCGGACGACCAAATTAGTTAAAGCACCCTACTGTAATTGTGGGAAATCTAATTACAAAAATCATCCATCACCTGGTGTAATAGGCTATACAAGGGCCATGTTGTATCAAGAAAAATGAGTAGTCACGTTTTCGTCTACAATATGTATTAGGAGCCCAAACTCATGTCATGTTTGCTCAAACAAAACAAAAAACACAATTTTTAGTCGGAGAGTTGGTTACACAAGTCGGTTATTTTTGTAATTTGGTTACATATGTTCATCTTCTTTGTTTTTCAACTTCAAGATTCGCCTTTCGTTTGAATTTCTTCTGCCAAATTCAACTTCATCTTGAAATCTTGGTCTTTTGTTCATGTTATGAAGTCTCGATTATGGCTGAAACATCAAATTTCATGCAACCTACAATTTCCAAATTCAATGGATTTTATGATCATTGGGTCATGTTGATGGAAAACTAACTTCTCTAAAAGGAATAATGGGGATTAGTTGAGAATGGTGTCACTGTAGCTTCAACAAAAGCAACTCCATAGCAACAAAAGTTAGCAAATTATAGCAAGCTTTGCGATCCCATGGTCAATAACTATCTTTTCCAATCAATTGATGGGTCAATCGTGGAGAGTGGAGACAATTCTCATGTGCGATACGATGAAGGATATGTGGGACTCCATGCGCAAGAAATATAAAGGCTCCATAAAGGTTAAATGTGAACAATTGCAAGCACTTTGCAAAGAATTTGAAGTTCCTGTAATGAAAGTTGGTGAATCAGTGGACGATTACTTGCAGGAACTTTTGCCATTACTAATCACGACTACTCGTGGCGAGAAGATGGAGAAAATCTTAGTTGATTATAATTAGAAGACTTTGAGGTCCATGACGAGTATAAGTTCTACTATGTTGTGTGTTCTATTGAAGAATTATAAAGTAGCTTGTTTGTATCCATGAACAACAATATATGAGACCAAATATTGATGAAAATTTATAGAAGGATTAAAACTTGAAATTTGATAATTTTATAAGGACTTAAAGCTTATTTAACCCTTGCATCAAATATTCTTGCTTACATTATACCATGAATATTATAGACTATACCTAAAAATAATATTCTTCATGATAGTATTCCACATGAATAATCATGTCCAAAAATATAACTATAATATGAAACAAACTCCTTAATTAATATTTCTAAGGACAAATTGTATTGGTATCAAACGGACGACACCCTCACACACATTTCATTGTCCGCACGTTACTTCACTCCTGTTTTTTGTTTGTTCCCTCCATTGAGGCAGAAACAAGTTAAAAACTGGAATAGTACCTAATTATACCTCTTTAAACAGATCGATGATGAGTTGTAACTAAACCCTTTCGGTTTAGGTAGGGAGTAAACTATCACAATTATATTAATTTCATTGTGTTTTTGAATATTAACGAGAATTACATGCTGCCATCATTTTACATTTTTCTACGTTGACGAATTTCTATTTGCGTATAATATTGACTTCATAATGCATTTTGGCAGTGTTAAAAAATGTGAGTAGGGAAGAAGAAAAGAAACAAATTAACGAATCTTCTCCATTTAGTATTATCCAGCCAGTTTTCAACGCTGGTCTCCTCTGTAGGCATACCTCAAGAGGAAAGAGCTAGAGAACCCAGTTCAGCTTTTAATTAATTATTATTAAATTAAGTAAACTTTTTTTTTTTTAAGGAAAAATTAAGTAACCTATATATGCCTATGTTTGTTTGCATACACTCATATATATATATATATATATGGCAACCAAAATTGACAACACAATCCCTCTTCCCACCCTTCTAACCTACATTCAGTACATTCAATTTAATTCAATTATCTTCTTTCTCGATTGAATTCAATTCATAGACATAGACGATATTAATAATACATAAAGCTTTTAAAAATTGCATAAAAGACAAAGTAATGTTCATATAAATATTTATGTATTTTTTCATTTTGAAAATATACAAAATACGTCATTGAAGACGTGGTACAAAATCATCATTCATTTTTTTTTCTTTTCAAAAGTAAACATCAAACGACGACGTTTGTTGCCCTCTACTACTATTAGTACCCTTCCCATGATACAACGACGTCGTTTTCGGCTTTCTTGAGCCAGGAACTTCAGGCGGCGTTAACATACGAATCAGCGCCAAATTAATCCCTTTAAAAAACGAATGCTTCTTGACGTCAGCCGACCCACGTTTCGACCCGAGTCGTTGAGTCGGATCCTTATTAAGCAGCCCGGAAATCAAATCCCGCGCGTGGAGTTCAAGCGTGCTTGAGGCCGTGGGTGTTGGAAAAGTAAGAGGTTTTTTTAAGATGTTACGCAGTGTTTCCTTATTCGATGGTGCCGCAAACGGAGTACGACCGTAAATAAGTTCATAGATGAATATCCCAAACGACCACCAATCCACGGCGTTGCCGTGGGAGTTTCCGGCAGCGACTTCCGGCGAGACATACTCATGTGTTCCAACAAATGAACAAGACCGGGCAGAAACCGGTTCAGCTACAAAAAGCCAGTTCGGTTGAACGGTTTGAACCTTACGTGACTTGAACAGCCGGTTTGAAAAGCAAGTGAACGGTGTAGGAAAAGAACGGGAACGAGTGTAGGGTAACGTTGATGAAAAAGTTGAATCTTGTAAATTATCTGATGATTCAACGGCTGGGATTGCATTTGAACAAAGTGAAAGATCGAAATCTGAAAGCATAATGTGACCGTCTGATCGAACTAACACATTCTCAGGCTTTAGATCTCTGTAAATGATTCCTAACATGTGAAGGTACTCCAATGCCACCAATACTTCAGCTGCATAAAATCTGAGTAACAACAAACAAAAATAACATGAGCATAATTTTAACTAACATTCAGCTCTTTTCGCTTTGATTCGTTTAATAGACAGTGTTTTGAGAGATTTACCTGGCTGAAGAAAGAGGAAGACGGTTGTGAGGGTGTTTGTGGCGTATGGAATGCAAGTCACCACCGGAACAAAACTCCATAACAATGCAAGAGAAATGAGAAGCTTCAAAATCAGCGTAGAGTGTAGGAAGAAAAGGATGATCAAGCATTTTAAGAATCTTTCTCTCCATTTCAGCTCTCTGTGATTTCTTCTTCAAAGCAACAACGTCTTTATCCACAACTTTCATCGCATACAAACAGGTGTCATCTTCTTCGTTTTTGAATTTGTCATTTCCGTTTCTGAGGCGGCAGAGGTAAACAGTGCCGATATCTCCGGCGCCGATACGGCTGAGGAGGTGGAAGTCACGGAAGGTGAGTGCTGATTTGCGACGGAATGTCGCGGAGCGGATAGCTGAGTAAGCGAAGTCGGAGGAGCGGTGAGGTTTGAGGGAGAGACTCTCCTCCGGTGAAGGTGGAAGAAGGTCGAATGAAAGACGGCTGAAACTAGTGCTGCAAATGCTTTCACTGCTCATTGAGCTTCGTTGTGTTGAATTCACAGTTTCTAAACTCAACTCAGAATCACGTGCACCAGTTTCTAACATGGTACAACAGAAGAAGAAAAAGATTGGAATAGTAGTATGGGTTACTGTTGATTGCACACAACAGAGGGTTTGAACTTTGAAACTTGAATCAGTGTAGTTTGAATGAAACGAGGTTAATTATATTTATATAGAAAGTGCAGGCTTTGTTTCTGTTTTGGCTAGGGTTTTGGGAGCACAAAATTTTGAAAGGAAAAGATAATTAAATTTTATTTGTACGAAGATTTTTATTCAGAGTAATAAAAGAGGCACAGGTTAGGCCAGAAATAGGGTATAGGACTGACTATAGGGGGAGGTGGCTGTGATGTGTATTTAAGCTAATGAGGTTAAAATAAAACTGAGTTTAACACAGAAAAGGAGTTGGGTGGGTGCACGTGAGAGAGAGGGAGTGTGTGTTTTGGCACGTGTGGGGGATAGGGGAAAGTAGCTCTGTAGTATAGGGCAGGGACCCTGGAGGGGTATGACGAATTGAGGAAAGAAAAGTTTGTCACGTGGCAAAGGTTTCTTTGAAGCATAGCTCAAGCTTTGACAAATTACTGGGTAGGTTTACTCATGAGCGTGTGTTACAGACTGTGGTGTGTCATGTGTGAGGCTTTTTATGTTGTATGATATTTTTTTGCAGGCTGAGATAGAGATTGTCTATAATGACTGAAACGCCCCTGTGAAAAGGTTCAGTAAGTCAACTATTCAACGGTCAATCCTGCTAGTAATTTTTTATGCATCTGCTAGTGTTAATTAATAGCCAAACAGAGAAGATTGTGTAAGGTTGATCAAGTTAGCTTTGCTTTATCCTTGACGACATGTTTACTTTGAGTAAAAAGTTGGAGTAGCATGAAGTTAGGGTGGCATTTAGTATGGGAAAGAGAAGTTCTTTCCTACCATGGGAAAGTAAATTTTAACTATTAGATAAATTAGAAACATTGATCTTATCATAACCTCTTCACACTTGATTTTTTTATTTTTGTTACTTTATCTTTAACCTCTACGATTCATCTTCCTCATTGTCCACCACCCAGCAAACCACGAGATCCATTATCCATACTGTTCATCTTCAACAACTTGTATCTTCTCATATTCATTCCAGAATTTGGGACACCATCTTTGTTTTGTTTCACCTCTTTCTTTTGTTTAAGAACGTGTTGCACAATTTTAATTGAATATTGGGTTTCAAATTGATTCATTTATTTCAACCATTTTCATAACCAAAATCTTTTTCACTTTTCTTTCTTTCTTTCAACGTGTTTCTAATGATAAAATAGAATAAAAAAAAAAACAGATCTAATTATCATTCATGGTGATATGATTAAACATGAAGGAAAACAAAAACCCAGAATATGTCAAAAAAAAATCAAAGTTGAAGATATACAAATTTTTAAAAACTAACCATGATAACAAATAATCGATTAATTCGTGAAGGAAAAAAAACCAATTGAAATAGAGGCTTTAGTGAAAGAGAAGCCCAAAATGTGTTAATGGAAGAGTTTCATGGCTTTTATTTGTGTATTGCTTGAATTGAATGTTAATTTTTTCTTGTGATTCATGGAGGAATTAAAGTTTTGTCTGGGTTGTTTCATGGTTGAAGATAGAGAAAAAATTAAAAAATATAATGTGGAAAGACTATGATAAAATCAATGTTTCTCATTTATCTAATGGTCAAAATTTACTTTCCCATGGTGGGAAATAACTTCCCTTCCCCATACTAAACCCCACCTATTGGGGAAGGTAACATTTAGCCTCGGAATGGAAACTTGTTTCCCATCATGGAAAAGTTTCAATTCCCAAGACAGGTGGCATTACCCAACCGGTTACTACAAAAAAATAAAAGAAAATGTAAATTGCATTTTAATGTTTTTTGTTTCTTCTTGTTGCACCCCCATTTACTTTAGTGTATTGTCCCTTTCCTCAATTAAGTTAAGCAAAATGTTGTCCTCCTCATTCTCACCGATTTCTCATGTCTCTCTCGTATAGTTCACAGAAACGAAACATAAGAAATTGCAAGGAGGAAGTAACCATCAGATCTGCATTCAAGCTTAAGAAATTAGCCATCATTTAGTTCACAGAAGCTGCATTCAAATACGAAAAACCTCAATCCTCGAACGTCAATTGTTGAAGCTGCATTCAAAGTTTGTTCTTGAGTTGAATCAAGCAATACCGTCATATCTGTTACAATGTTTCACAAATTGTGATACGACGATGTTTCACAAATGTTACTTGTTAATATTTTACAAATTATGGCGTTGAATTAAAAATTTAAATAGTTGACATTTGTGATACGACGATGTTTTAGAGACGCTCGTTACCATTTTAAAAATTACATCGGTGAATTAAAAAAATTGAAATTTGTGATACGACGATGTTTCACAAATTTTACTCGTCAACATTTTACAAATTACGGGGTCGAATTAAAAAATTTTAAAAATTGAAATTTGTGATGCGACGATGTTTCACAAATTTTACTCGTCAACATTTTACAAATTACGGTGTCGAATTAAAAAAATTTAAAAATTGAAATCTGTGATGCGACGATGTTTCACAATTTTTACTCGTTAACATTTTACAAATTACGGCGTCGAATAAAATTTAAGTTGCTTAACTAGTTACTACAATTTGATTCTACAGTATGGTAATTACCCTTTTATTTGACTAAGTACTCACTCAAATCATTATTAATCATAAAATATCTTTATTATAATATAAATTCAAAATTAATGTAATGGGATTTGTTACATAAAAACCAAACTATGTTACAACGCACATGTAAATTCAATATGGCAGTGTTATTAGCAACTAAATTACCAGGCCTAGTCGAAAATGTTAGGCACAGTAGAAAGGCCCAAAACAAAATGACAGGCCCATGAATTATTACGAAGAAATCAGAAATTGTTGTTTAATGAGAAGGTGGGGGCCACGTCTGCTGTCCACTGTGCCTGGCAACAATTTACAGCAAGCTACAGGTAACAAATCCTAGCCATCCAATTAAAAAACAATTATATCTATGGTTTTGGTTCAATTTTCCCATGAAGGGAAAGAAGTTTCCTTTCCCATACTAAATCTCACCGTTGTGGAAATATAAGTTTTTTTTCTCGGGTGTATTAAAAGTTTTTTTTCCCGACAATGTGTTTATAACATTTCATTAATCAACGTATATTCAATACAACTCGATATATCAATCAAAATTTGAAAACAAACTGACAATATGATGGTCTTAGTTAACTTATGATTTATGAACAAAATCATTTGTTTGTCTCTACACAAACTCCACATTAGAGTTAGTATAAATTTTTTTAGATAAGATAGTCTTACAATGTTTTAATAATCACTCCAAAATCAACATTAAAGGAGAGAAAGATATCCGCCACTTTCTTAAAATCGAGCTCAAATTCAACCATCCCCAAGTACAAATCATTGATCCAATTAAGTGCCGAAAAAATATCAAGGGCTTTTTCAACATGAACCTCACATTGGTGAAAACCATTCAATTTTAGTTAACACAAGCACACCATGCTCTGTTACATACACACATTTAGTGTGTATTTGGTTTTACAGTGATAAAAATTGATTTTTAGTGAATTTATTTTGTAAAATTCATATTGCTTAAAATTGAGTTGAATGTAAAGTAATTTATATTTATATTTGGATATATTTGTCTAAAAATGAGTTGAACAATAAATGTAAAAATAAATTTCAGAATCAAAAGTTTCAATTTCTAACTTCAAGTTATAATCAATTCTTAAGATAAAACTAATTATACGTACTTTAAGCAACTAAACACAGCCTAATCAATTTTACACCTTTAAAATCAATTTTGTCTTCTATAAAAATGCAACCAAACATAACCTAATTTGTTGCCTTCTTACCTGAAAATCTCAAAGTGCATCCTTTAATCAATGCCAAGAAGGAAGGTCACTACCGGGGGCAAATCCATTGTGAACATTTTTCCCTTGTAGCCAAAGCCGCACATCATTCCACTTTTTTTGTTTGTTAGTAACGTTTGGTGGACAGGTTCAAACAAAAGATGACATAGGATTTTGTTATGTGTCTAGTAAATATCAAAAGTAGGAAAAATGGTTATAAATTAGTAAATTTTATATATTTTTTATTCCAGTAAAAAGGTAAAACGAAAAAGAACAAAAGCACAAATGTTCTTTATATATATATATATATTTTAAGAAGCTTTCTATCATCACGCAACATAAGACTATTGACGTTTAATTCATATTGTCTTTTTTTAAAAAGACAAAAATAAAATACTATTTAAAAATGGGTCTTGTTAGCAAACGCCTCCGGGACACTCTTTAAGCATACTAAATTAAGTAATTCTTCTTTAAAAAATTTAAATTTCCAATATACTGATTACACAAAGGTTACTATTTAAGTTCTTTAACTAGTGTCCCGGAAATACTAGTTAACATTTTCCCTTAAAAATCTATAAAAAAAAAATTAAAAAAAAAATCAAAAAAATCCAACTAAAAAAAAACCTATTGATATGTTTTCGTTCCTTTCAAAATTGGTTGTATTGTAAAAAAATATCCACCACTTATAAATGCAATGTAAGGTCTTATCTCATTCAATATGAGATATTTAATAAGCTCCTTTCATGTTTAATGTGAGACATTTGAAGTGGTTCATAGCAATTCAATTGCGGTTGTTTGATAAGAGGTAGTTCAACGAATCTTTGATATTTAATATTATTTTAGGAGTTGTATTAAGTTTAATTCAAAATTTACAAAATCGGCTTATAAAACAAGAATTATCCACCATTTATAAACACATTGTTAGATTATACACCATCAACGTGAGACTCTGATTAGCACTATGTTCAACTTTTTGAAAAAATAATTATCAAGATTACTTGAGTAGCATATACTGGTAGTGGTAGCATCTACTTTAATGTTCACGTGTACTATTCACCAACCCGAAGGCAGTGCTCCCAAAACAATACAAAATAGCTTAAAATAATACAACGTCTCATAATCCCCCTGCAAGAATTTTTTGATTCCTGGGAACATATGAAACCTCAAAAAGACGGTTGAGATAATGATAGCATCAAGAGATTTGTTAATCAAAAAAAGATGATGACGACAGAAAATTGTTTTGAAGAACACCTCAAAATTACCTTTGCATTTTAAATTACTTGATAGTAGTACTTAATAATAATAGATTAGTTGGAGTATTATTTATTTTGTGCCTCCACCGAAAGTGTCTGGTAAATTCCCAACACATTTGATGTTTTTATATTAAGACGAACAGAATGTATACAAAGCTGGTCAATATAGAAACTGCAGCAGCAAGTAAGAATTTATCGAGTTAGATGATACGGATACGTGCATTTGAAAACAAAAAGATACGGAGTGGCTAAACGTCTAATCTAATTAAGAATTGAGAAGTTTAAAATCAAAGCATTTTTTTATAAAAGTATTTATGAGAAATCACACATTTTAGATCTAGCTTAAATATTTGCGCACACTACGGGCTGTGACTTGAGCTCAAAGTTTCACTTTCATCAGAATTCAGAACAACAACTCAAAAATTTAGTGCATGTTTGATTGTACGACCTCATCTCCGAATGGATGTCTACCTTTGATTTTATTATGATTTCACACAAACTGAAGAAGCAAGCTTCTATTTAGACGCAGAAAGTTAGCTCTGATTTTGGCAAAACATGGAAAACACATTGTAGAACCAAACACATGTTTAAAGATATACACGAGTTCACTTAAAAGATAGACCAAAAATATCGATAGAAAATATTTAAGGGGTCATTATTTTTTAAAAAAATGGAGAAACTAAAAGTGAAATTTGATATATTTATAAAGACTAAAGACTTATTAAAAGTGAATTATATTTAGAGGTATTTAAACTCTACTTCTAAAGTACTATGTGTGTCAAAGATAAGAAGTTTGAGTTAAACATATTTTCACACGAAAATAATAATATAAAAATATATTACATAAAAATCATCCTTTCGTTAACAAGATACTATAAGTAAGTAAGTAAAATGTAACAAAAAAAGTAAAATGGATACCAAAAGTCAATATTTTTTATTTAAATTTTAGATCTAATTCATTTGATTTTTTAGATTAGTGTATTGATATTTGCATTTTGTTATAGAGAATGCAGTATGTTTTTAAGGTAAATGTCAATAAATAGAAAAATCTAACAGGTTCTTTGAGAACACTTGTCAAGACATCTAAATTAATCATAATTAATTGGAACTTAGTAATCAATAGTTTTAAAGTTTATAAATGCTTCTTTTAAAACGAAACTTTTAATTTTAGAGTTTTTAACAAGTACTATTATACAAACAGTTGCTAAGAGCATTTTTAATGGAGTTGTTCTTATTAATGGAGACTTTTGTTTAGAATGAAAACAGAAAAAAGGAGTGTCTATCAAACACCAAACTCTGTAGTCTTTTAAGTGCGGGCTCCACCATTAAAAATAGAAAAAAGTCACAAATAAGTTATAAGATAATTATGATTCAACAAATAAATATTTTTGAAATGGAATGGTGTAACATTATTTTATAACCATTTAGTAATTTTTACTTTTTAGCTGTTATGTGTTGGAGTGATTATTAGTAAGACATCATTAAAAAATATAATTAGGTTTCTTTTTAACCGATATAATTAAGTTATGTGTACAAATAAAGCTTACAAGTACTCTTTATATTGATGTATTTATTACTTTACAAGTTTAAAAACATTATTTTTTTATAACAATTCTTTGTTTGGGTTACTGTGTTGTCGGTGTTAAATTTTTCCCGTCGATTAGTGATAACTATACTACGGTGATTGAATACAAAGAGTTAGAGATCGAACTATCTTCACCATATGTTTAAGGTTAGATATACAAATCTCTAGTAACTAGGATTGGATTAATCCATTGTTGATTGAACACAATTTTTTTATTATATTGTTATCAAGACCTTATTGTTTTTAAGAGAAGTGTTAATAACACATAATTTTTAATACACTTTTTTATTGTTTAAAATTTATATGGACTTTATGAAGTCATGTAGGTCCTATGTGAATTTATCATATTCATATGAATTTTAACCACTAATAAAAAGAGAATGCGCAAAAATATAGTATGTTGTTAACAATATTCTTTTTAAAGGGTTGTTAACGTTATTTATTTATTGAATTCATATGCATTTTAATTAGGCCAAATTACACAATTTATTCTTTAACGTTATTTATTTATTGAATTCATATGCATTTTAATTAGGCCAAATTACACAATTTATTTCTTAACTTATTTTTATGTAATACTTTAACTGTTTATCCTTTTTTTTTCTTCGACTTCATCGTTTATGTTATAATCAGATAACACTTTCATTTATGTTATTCTTTTTTATGGGGTTTTTTCATGAAGTTTGAGTTTCTACATTTGTATGATAAATATTTGGGTTTGTTTATGAATTTGATAAAAAATTTATAAGTTTTTTATTTATTTTGTTTTGATTAAAAAGGATAACAATGATGATATTTTATAATATAAAAGACTAAATTGAAAAATGAAAAAAGATAATAGATGAAAATATTACCTAACGATAACATAAATATAAAATAAGAAAATGATGAAAATGTTATCTAAAATTAAGTTAAGGGAAAAATTATGTAATTAACTTTTCACGCGGATTCAAATGAGAAACACCGTTCTAAATTTGATATTATTAAATTGGATATAATATTTGTCGTGTATTGAAAAAAATTATTATTCTTTTTTATAAGAAAAAGAAATTCATAAGAGACGAGGATGGAGTAAAAAGAGGAAAAAAATAAAATAAATGGCAGTCCATCATTCTAAAAAGAATCTTCATGGCAGAACCGTTGGATTGCATGGAGATGGTCGATAAGAAGCACACGTGCCAGGTCTCTATCAGTATTTGCTCTGTTTCTTCTTTTGAGTACTAAAACTCATGAAAAGCTTACTGGTATATAAAAAACATGAAAAGCAGAGTCACGTAAAACGACAAGGAGTACTACTGTTAAAGTTACAAAGGCTACAAGAAAATCTCATGTGTTAACTATTTAAAGACCTGATACCTATTAGGTATTCCTAATGGAAAAAATATTTTGAAAGTCTTAGAGCAATTTCAAAGGAAGGTCCTTATTTAGCAAGAACCACTTCATGTTAAGAACTTCTATTGGAGGAAGAAAAAATGAGTTAATGTTAAAAAACGAATAACTATATAATGATTCTCTTTCTTAAGTAACTAACGGGTCTCATGTTTAAAATAAGTAATAAAACATGTACTATGGAGCTCCACTTACAAAAGATGTAATATTTTAATAATTAATAGTTGTTTTGATTTTTTAAAAAAAATTAATAGTTGTTTTAAATATTATTTTATCTATTTGTCATCATTTTGAATAAAATGTAATTTATGCAAATTATTATTATTTTTTTTAACAGAGAAATGTAAAAATTGTAATGTAAATTTTTTCATTTTTAAAATTATTAGCAAATGTGGCAGAATTTAAGTTCATAAGAATAATTAAATATTTTATAATTTTTTTAAGGATTATAATTAAATATTATGAGGTAATTTATAATTTAATAAATAAATTATTTTTGTTTAGTGATGTAAAGTCAGTGGGACCTATTTAAGTACTTTTTATTGGAGTCCTTATTAGTGTATTTCCATTGGAGTCATTGAGTCCTTAATAGATACTTTTATTAAAATATTATAAATAAGTGATGTGTAACATGAAGTTCATTTAAGGAGTTTCCATTGAAACTACCATTGTGGATGCTCTTATAAGACCTGAGGTCTTACTTAAGACCCTCACTTTTAAGCGGGACTCACACTCTTTTAATATTAAAAAAATGAAATATAATGATATAAAGTTATTGATAGTTGATTAGTGGATCTCATTCAAGAACTTTGTGTGAGATCTTGGTTGAAGTGATTAAGTGTTTATTAGATACTACCATTAAAAAATTATAAATGAGTGATGTGTACACGTGAGACTCATTCAAAAACTCAAAAATGGGTGTCTCCATTGTGGATGCTCTAATACCATACCAACAGTACATAAGCAAAAATCACAATTTAAAGGTCAACATATATGGTTAAGAATGATTCTTTATAAATAATAATTTATGTATTTTAAAATGAATATCATTTAAGGTTTTTATACGTATTTTTTTTTAAAGAATACATATGTTAAAATATACATTAATTAAAAGTAAGATAATTATTATTTATCAAATTATTTTTATTAATTATTAGATTGTTTTTTTCTAATGTAAAAGTAATACTTTGAGACTAGTGTGTTGTATTAATTGAATTATACAATTAAAAAAAGAAAAGGTCATTATGGATTAGAAACTAAAAATGAGATTCACTCTGGAACAATATTTTCACTAAATTGTCACTAATTTTTAAATAAAGGAAATACTCATATAGAAAGTAAGCACATGAAAAAACATTGAATATGAATGTATTATTTACTGTAAAAATACAAGGAGAATATTATTCAAATAACGAGTGAATCATCAACTTCGTCCTTGAATTTGCAAGTATTAGTCAAAATCGTCCCCAAATTTTGCGAAATATCAATTTCGTCCTTCCAATTAATTGGGTGTTAACGGAGTTGACGTGGCCGTTAACCTCTCACATGGACTGTCATGTCAGACGTCTCACAATCAGGGACTAATATGGCCGATTGTAACCAACATAAGGACTAATTTGGCTGATTTGCATAAAATGTAAGAATGTCATCTTCCCCAATGTCTCTCTTCCCCAAAACCTATTTCTTCCCCAAATGTATAAAATTGGAACCCTAATTTTACAATCTTTAATCCACAATCCAAAATTCCCAAAAATTCTTCCAATAATCAGTGGTAACGTTCTTCCTCAATTGAAATAACCTCAAACCCTAATTTTTTGATTGAATCTGAAATAAAAAAAATCCCCAAAATTCCTTCAAACAAAACTGTTGTAATTGAATCTGAATTGATGAGGGTGGGTGTATGGGCAAAAAATCTTTAGAAAATCGATCTTCATATTCAAGACAAAGGAAAGTGAGAATGAAGTTGTTTGGAGGGTGAGGTTGATGGACAAAGTTGATACTTCAGGAATTGAGCTTGGGTTGATTAAGTTTTTGATAGTCATAGTTTGCTTGTGTTGAGTTTGTGAACATGCTTCTGAATTGTACTAGACGTGTGTAATGTTGTAATGAAAAGAGGTTGAAGATGAATCTTCATGTAACCTTTATGTCAAAATATTTACATCAGATTAGTCCTTAAATTTTATGGCTATCCATCAAATCGATCCCTAAATTATTTTAAAAAATATCAAATCAGTCCTTGAATTATACAACTAACTATCAGTTTGGTCCTTGAAAGGCAAGCTTTGCAGAACAAAATACAAAACGCAGAAAACACAACTTGATCTTTGCAGCATTTACAGCATTTGCAGCATCAACATTTTATGGATTTCCACCATTACAAGCATCAACATTTTATACATTTCCACCATTACCAAATATAGTAACCAACCAAAACAAAAATTATCTTTCTATTTTATAAACCGAAAACCCTAATAAGACTAATCTAAACAACAACAAAAAACTGAAAACTTGAAAACAAAATCATTAAAAATGAAAACAAAATCATTAAAACTAAAAAAAAAATAAAAAAGGCCAAAAAAATGGTGAAAACGAACAGGAGGAGAAGGTGAGATGGATGTGAGACTTACCTTAACCAAAGACCGTTTCGTTCTTCAAAAACTCACTGTTGATTGTCGACGATGATGATGATTTTGGAGAGGAGAAGGTGATGAAGGTTTTAGCGGAAAGGAGAAAGGTCGAGGACTGTTTTGATGGGTATGACTGAAATCTGAGGGTGGAAGGTAAGGATAAAACAGGGGTAAAAATGGAAAAGCAGAAAAAAATTACATTTGAAAAGTGAAAACTGAATTTTTTGCGTTTCCATTAATTTAGTCCTTGTACACGTGGCTTTCTTTTTGACATGTTTACATGACAACACAACATGCAAGGTGCCAGCTCACCATCACTAACAGACCTTTTGGACGGAGGGACCATTTTGATGGACGTGAGAGAAAATTCAGGGACGAAATTGATATTTCGCAAAATTTGAAGACGATTTTGGCTGATGCTTGCAAATTCAGGGACGAAGTTGATGATTCACTCCTCAAATAACTAAAGATCATTGAATACGAAACATCATTTTCTTACTTCGTAAAAAACACCCAAAATCCTAAAGATCATTATATATAGTAATAGTTGTAGAATTGCCCAAAATTTGGTCATTGATTGTTTGATGTTTTTCTTATGAGAAATGTTCATTTAGGTGAACCCAAACCAACCAAAATTCACCCCCAATCTGAAAAGAAATCATAGATGGCAACATTCAAAAAATATATAAAATTAATACAAAAACAGTTTATAATTATTTTTATACAAGAAACAAAATTTAGATTCAGAGGCATCATCTTATGCAAGATGAGGGAGTACTATCAATCGCATGATAAGTGCTAAACACAAACGGTCTCACTCTCCCCTC
>Ga0315914_1000225_pt1 | contig 60365 bp, 26 predicted proteins | sample MpolenodulesMG_FD_203920 | JGI IMG/M metagenome (GOLD analysis project Ga0315914, IMG submission 203920) | Medicago polymorpha root nodule microbial communities from Los Angeles, California, United States - elongated nodules | ecosystem: Host-associated > Plants > Roots > Nodule | place: USA...
AAAGCAACACAATGAATTACCCAATATTAAATACACAAATAATTACCAAATGCATAATTAAAAAAACAAAATTTAGTCGTAAGTAAAAAGCAACAAGGTAGAATGAGAGAAGAAGGTGTTAGGCTCTGTATTAAAAAAAAAAAATGCTAGCAACACACATTTTAACACACACCTTTCAACACATTCTCTTTGATTGGTTAGAATTCACATGAGATCCACTAAAATTATATGGGACCCACATGATTTGGTGGGACCTATGTGAATTTTAACCAATCAAAGAGAGTGTGTTGAAAAATGTGTGTTAGAATGAGTGTTGCTAGCATTTCACATTAAAAAAATTCAAATACGTCATAGTTTTATGTGAGAGGATCTTGGGGGGTGCAACAATAAAATTTCAGGGTATGCAAAACATGAATAAAGTATATTACTGGGCATAAATTTGAAAACCCAGGGTGTGCAGGTGCAGCCCCTGACACACACCTAGGTCCGCCCCTGAATATTTCCACCTATTTTTAAACTTCCGAGGGATCAAATCATTGACTGATCAAAAGCATAAACCTCTATAAGTTAATCATTATCAAGCCAAAGTTGAACAACCAAGACACCATGAAAATCAGCATGTATAAAGAAGAATTATTACAAGGAAGGAAGCAAAACAACTCATAAAAGTGGTAAAACTACCTCGAAAATTACTACCAGAACCCATATGGCAAAGCAGATGTTGTCTGCTTCAGAACGAGGATGAGTAGGTAGGAGATAAGGGATAATTTGATGCACACTTGCTTGAAGAAAATGGACTATGGATTGAACTTTCTTGTTCTCGTGAAAATTAAAACAAGCTATGTTTGGATTGATGAAATTAGAATGAAGTTAAAAGAAATCGAGTGGCATTAAGCAATATTATATTAGTTGGATTGAAAAATAAATAAATAAACTAATATAATCATATGAAAGATCGTCTTCTCTTAATTTCCATTCCTTCTAATTTAGGAGATATGCAATAGAATGAGACATCTTAATTAAATAATTAGTCTTTTACCTTTTTATTTTTTTATTTCATCACTTTGAATTGTTTCTTCTCCTTCTCTTCTCCCGTTTATCCTTGCATGCCTATTCTTTTGGATTTATTTTGCTACTTTTTCTTCGTGCGTATATATATGGTTGTATTGATAGATAATTCATGTGGGTTTCTTTGGCTAATTATTCTTTGTGCGTATGCGTATTCACTATTTCTCCTTTGTGCATGCTTATGTTTGATTTTCTATGATTATTACTAAAAAATATTCACTTTCACGTGCAATTAGAATATTTGTGGGTTGCTGTACCCAAAAAAAAAGTGTGTGTTGTATCTATATGTCATAGTTTAACCGGTACGGATACTAAAATTGTTAGGTTGAAAGTCGTGACTTGGGTTTGAACTTCGGTTCCCTCTATTTTTGTGTGTGAATTTTCAATCAATATTGTCATTTAGTCTTTCTACCAAAATAAATAAAAATTGTAAGGAGTATACGTCTGAGTTAAAAATTAAAACCATTGAGAGAGGTCTGAACCTTTTGACCAGAAATTAAAGTTCAGTAAAAAAACTAGAAATAAAAGCTCAACCCGATTCTATTTATAATTAATTCTATCAGAAAGTAAAGGATTAAAAAATTTGCTGCTTTCCTTTGTAAAAAAATAAATAAATTTGTTAGCCTCTTACATTTTCTTCCACTCAATTGATTTTCCTTCCTAACTAGAGGCAATTGTGGAATATCAACACTGCTGGGTGCTTCAGAACTACCTCTTGAGGACACCAACACTGCATTAGACTTCTTTCTTTGGTTTCCGCTGCGTTGTTCAGCATGAATGAGCCATCAACTAATTTGGGAATAGTCATCCACAAAAAGCTTTTCTTGCTATTTCCTAGTTTCATGCCAATTCAAAATGACGATGTCTCATACAATGATTATGCTACACAAATTCACATACTGAATTGATTCCTGGTTAAGACACTTAGCATCTTCTTTCCACAAATTATTTTTTTATAAACAAATGGACATTTTCCATATCTCTAGAAAATAGAACACTTCGATAAAAAAAAAAGTAGAAACACGTCATAATTTTCCCATCCTATTGCCTCAATGGTCGTATTCAAAATTCTAACTTAACACCCTATTACAAACAGCTTCAAAATCGGTTGCATTGTCCATGAAATGTAAGTGAATCTCCGTCACATATCACATGATGGTTGCTTCCTTTACATTTTACAGACAATTAGAATAGCTGATGAGGGGATGATGTATTAGGTTGGAATGTATTATGTACCAAATTATCAAAAGCATGATTGAAAGTTGAAACCACGACAAATCCAATACCACAAATTGATGGCAAAGTTAAGTTATCCATGACAGTTACAAAGTCAGTGATGAAGCAAAGGCAAATAGATTTTCATGGTTGAAGAGATTGAAGATGGCTCGCATCACACAATTAGCAGTCAAGTAGGTTACTAGCCAATAGTTTTTTCACAAGCAAACAAAACCATATTAACATGCATGCATATATATAAAATCACAAAGATAATAAAAAGTTTCAACACTTTTGATCACCATAACAACATATAAGCCATTTTCAACACTTTCTTAAACCTAAACAGACATATATGCCACTTTTCTTTGCATTACTTATATAGCATGATCCTAGCATTTATAGACCAAGTGATACTCCAAAAGAAAGAAGTTATGTACATCATGTATCTAATCTTCAATATTATATTTTGGCTGAGATCTTTGTTTCACTTCGGCGGGCCTTTCTTTCACTGTAGGCGAACGGTTCTACAGAGAAGGAATCCTCTCATGTGAGATTTTACATGAGAGGGAGAAGTGTGATCTTACAACAATCAAGAAGAGAGTTAAAAACTAGGCGATGCTCCATTTCGGATCAATTTAACGCTTCCCGCAAACCAACATGACTAAATCCATCACTAGAAACAACTTGCTTCAGCTACACATCAAAGGTTCTCCATGCACTCCCTTACAATTTCAATTTAAATCCTCGGGACAAGAAGTCATCCCTGTAAGAAAAATACACGCATCTCATAGAAGTAAGCTCAGCAACATCACAAAAGAATAGTGATAAAAAAACTAAAATTGAAAGGACTTGTACATAGATTTTGAGTAATTTCATTGCAGGCAAATTTCTACCCAACAATGTTCTTATCCACATAGATACCACGACAGGGTTGAATAGTCTCAACATTCCGAAACAAGTTTGACAAAATAATTATTTTCATAGTGAGGATCTCACAACTAATGAAGGAAAAAAAGACCAACTCATACCAATATTATTTAATAAACATACTTTAAAGCAAAGGAATCCTGCAAATCCTTTGGTCTAACTTGATATTTTTTACTCAAGAGAGGAGGGTGGAGTTGAGCTAGTCACTAGGTCAACTCGTAACGTAAACCTACACATAGCATACGTTGTCGTTGTCTTTTGAAATCCAGCATACACACAATGTCAAATACATATACATAAACAAAGGTAGATACTTCAAAATAATTAGAGAATCATTGTCCTATAATAAGAATTCAATTTGACCTTTTAACATAGAGTTTAACTACATATATCACATGATGGATCCATTGAATTGATAATCAATAAGAAGTACCTTCTCTTGCTTGTGCGATTCTCTTTCCTAGGGAAGGAAGGTGGCACAAGACTTCCAACACAAATCATGGCTTGATCGAAATTAGGAATTCCTTGAACACAACTAACTTGTTCACTCTTGAGATCATACCAAAACAGCTTCTCATGATCTACTTGCAACAGAACCATACTTCCATTGCCCGAATAAGCTAAAAGCCTCAAAGCTTTCAAAGGTAAGGTGAAACACGATTCTGCCAAAGTAAAAAGTTTACACCAGCTATCTCTGCATCCATATTCTTTCATCACCCAAACATCAATTTTAACAGTTTGATAATTCACAGTCATACAAAGAAACCCTTCCAGAACCGCAACACCAATTTCAAAACTCTCACTGTTAACTTCTTCACCTATGTCAGGAAAAGGAACCTCCTCGAAAATCTCAAGTGTTAGGTTAAATGCGACAATTACGCGAGGTGGATCAAGTGTCTTTGTCATTATCCAGTGAAGAGAATTCTCAACAAAAACCCCCATTGTTTGAGCATAGTAAAGAGTGTAAGGCATGGTAGGAAGTTCTTTCCACGAGTTTGTTTTCGAGCTGAAGAGTCTCGCATGTGATTCAGAAGTAGATTGTTGTATCTCGACGAAACAAAAGATTGTGAGGAGTTTGTAATCATCGGTTAATGGATTAAAACCGAAGCCATAAACGCAAAAGCCGGCGTGGATGTTGTTAGGTTCAGAATGTTGAGGGGTAGGAATAGGGAGGGAAGGGATAATGCGATGTTTACGGATGTTAGGGTTCCAGAAAGCGATTTCACCATCGGAGAAGAGGCAGAGAAGGCCGTTACATGAACCGACCAGAGAGATGAAGTTGTTGGAGCCTTTGAAAGGAGGATTGAGTTTAACGGCGGTAGTTAGGTTAGAGAAATCGTTGATTTGGTAGAAATCTGAGTTATGTAGAAGGATTAAGGAACGATTGAGGGAATTTTGGAGGTGAAGGTTGATGAAGTTGTGGGAATCGATTAGGGATTGAAGTGATTTTGAGGTTGAACGGAATCGGAGGAGGGATTGTACCGGTAACAGAGAGAGGATTCCGGTGAGTATCTCCGGCGGAAGATCCGCCATTGGAAGGAAGGAATGAAGGTTTTAGCTAGGGTTTAGAGTTTTTCATTTCTTTCTTTCTTGTACTGCCACCCAAATGCAACCCATCTGTCATTCTTTTCCCGCCCTTTTTATTTTTTACTTTTTTTTTTGTCAAACTTTTTATATATTTTTTTTTATAAAACACCACTACAACTTATTTTATATATTATTTCTTTTCACTACCAACAAAAAAAAATATTATTTCTTTTCTCTTTCTTTTTTTATTACATTTTATTCACTTTTATTGCTAATTAAAAAAAATTACCTAACATTAAAAAAATTATCAAAAAAAAATTCTTTATTTTGTTTTTAGGATAAAAATTAGAAGTGCAAATTATTTGTTTTTAGGAGTAGTTTCTGGTAGATACTTTTAACTGAAATGTATATACATTTTGAAATTGTTCTTATTGATAGTGGTGTATTTAATCAGCAAAATCGTGAACGATGATAAGTGAAATTGTTCTTGTGGGCATGATGTGTTTGATTGGTTAAATTGTTCTAGAGAAAAAATATAACTAAAAATACTTATCGCAATATCTTTAGCAAACAAAATCATCGAAAGAGACGTGAGTAAACTGTCAGGGATATGGTTTTGTAAATCATTGAAATATCTTTAGCAAACAAAATCAATTTGTTTAAAAATGAAAAGTTCTTGCACGTCGAAGTGATTTAGGTAACATTAACAGTGGCAGTTAGAGCCATATCCTTAATTTGGGAGTTCCAAGAGTCATTAATATATTGAAAAGCATGGAGAAAGCTTGAATGATCAAAAGAGTAGAGATCCTCTCCGTTTCTTAAAAGAAACTACAATGTCCATTACTATAGTTTTAGTGTAAGTTAGCAACCATGCCATGCACTTATCAATGCATTTTAATTTAACCATTTATTTTTATCCAATGGTTGAAAATCATTCCTCCGACACTCACATAAAATCTCATTCTCAATTTATACAGCTACATACGTTTTTCCAACTTTTTCATTCTAAAAAAAGTTTACGATGAAAACCCATGATACAAGTACCGAGGTAATAAATATATTTACGTTATGTTAGACCATTGCACCAAGAATTAATCAATTCCAGGCTGCAAGAGCAATGTCCGGCCAAGATTAATGGGGTTCATTCATTATACATGGGTTTTGGTACGGGTATGATTTTGTTATGATTAAAAAAAAATCGCTTTTGCAAAAATAGAAAAGAAAGCAGTAGTTTTCAAGTAAAAAACACCAACACAAAATAATTTCTACCCTTTAGATTGAATTACATAGATGAATAGGATTTGGCGTCCAAGTTTAATTTGACACCAAGGTGCCATTTGATCCTATCTCCTTTAGATAACAGGGATGATATTTAGATCTGTTATCTTATTTGCTGCGCCTCTGCATCTGACAGCATTCCTTGGTGCAGTGAGCACAAATACAAATGATGTCCAAGGTAAAAGTTGTTTGCTACACAGAAATTTCAATGTGTACCAACCTGATTTTCAGTAGCTACTAACAATGCCATATTGGCACGTGTACAATATCTAACCGTGTGCTTAATAACTGCTTATGTGCACACAAGACAAATGAAAAGGGTTTGTGATTAACATGGGATACAAAATGGCACAACAGAAATGTCCCTAGGGATTAACACGGGATACAAAATGAGCGGTAACTAAATGAATGCACAATCGTACATTATGTCAGTACGTATCATATTCATTTGGTTATGATGTGTACTCCGCATTTATTTTGACATAATCGTAGCTTAAATCACAGCCCCATGCTTGTCCATGGCCCGGTCCATTGCCTGTTAGTAGGAAAACGGATATATCAATAATAAACATGACCATATTAGGAGGACAAAAAAGACATTCACACCCCATGCTTATAAATTCAAGACAGTTCAAAAAGAGGGAAAACCAGTGAACTGTGGGTTACAGACTAACCAATAGATATCTGAATTCTAACTGTGCCGTGAGTCTCCCCAGCCTTTCTCAGATAACTACTAGCCTCACCCCTGCAACAGTTCGCAAACTTTATAATATAGATAGACGGACAATAGCATAAGGTATAAACGGAAAAGCATGTCAAAAGCTTTTTTAGTTTAATTCTCTAGCTTTCCCTTTGACAGTTAATATGGCGATGTGTAGTAAAACCAGCCACCAATTCATTAGACAATAAACAGTACATATAAATAGCGCACAATATTGGTGCAAGTAATGGTAGATCCTAAGCTATATGGATAGAGGACACTTGCATAAAATTTTTCATAAGAATGTACCATACTACCGGATAGTTAGATGGATCAACATATTGTATGATCAGGCGACTGTTAGGCAGAAGAGTCAACATAGCATAGCAATTACAATACAATTTTAAGCAAGATTTTTTATTTTGACAGGTAGAAAAATGACAGAGACTATGCTCTTTGGGGAAAATGAAAATAAGTAGCTGAAAATAATCGAATAGTGCTAAAAATTAACATGATAATGTATGTTTTCAATCTTGAGCTTTTCATTAAATGGACCTACATAATTTGACTAAACAATTTATGTTTAATTAAACAATTTCCTTTATACAATTTATCTTGTCCCCGGATTTTTTATTATACACCTTATTGTATTGATTCTTTAATCTCTAATGAATGCTATCAGGTCAAAAAAGTTAACAGTTTCCTTTTATGCAATAGTAATGGTAAAGTGATACCGTTCCCCAGCATCAATAACTGTACATTTACTGACTGGTATTTAAGATAAGTATTTTGTTAGTGTCAGACTTGTTAAGGATTTGCTTAGAACAATTAACAGTAAGCAAACGCATCAGAGAAATTTGCTAGTTTAACAGATGCATGCAATATCTTATTAAAAAAAAACATATGCAAGTAAAATAACAAAAACATTATTCTTACCGGTCAAACAATTGTGGTTCCCCACCATCCATTAGTAAAGTATCCCCCAGTTCCACCCTAAGTAAATTTTGGTTAAAAGAAACCCCCGAGTAACCAGCTGCAGCAGCAATGCGTCCCCAATTGGGGTCTCTACCATATACAGCAGCCTGATGATCATTGTGTTAGAAGATAGGACTTGGCCAGATTCAAACAACATAAAATTATTCAGTTTAACTATCTTGCCTTTACAAGTGAAGATGATGCAACTGAACGAGCAACCTTTGCAGCTTCAGCCTCACTATTTGCACCAGTCACACTGACCTACAAAGTGAAGACGGAGTTTGGTTAAAAAATACAATATAAAGCAGAATTGAGCCCACAATTTCACTAATCAATTCATCATTAACAAAACGTCAAAATCCATTTATACACAATATAACTGTCACTAGGATTCGTTTGCAATGATTTTTCTACCACACACACACACACACATATATATATATAGAGAGAGAGAGAGAGGGAGAGAGAGCGAAAACAGCTAAAATGAAAATGCAGTGAAGATAATGATGGAGAAAAAATAAAAAGTAGAGAAAGATGAGTAATTAATTATTTAAATTAATTTGATTGAATATATGCAGTTAAACCTTGTATTTGTATTTGGTTAATTAACAAAAATCTGAATAGATGAGGAACATTTGAAAGAAGTGTAAGATGAAAGCAATATCAGGTTCGCTTTTAGATATTTTCAGTCATGATTCATGCCCAAGGAGTGTGGAGGATTACTATTGCAGGTATAAAACAAACCTCAATGAGGCACGTCGCTCCTTCTCCATCCCAAGCTATAGATTTGGCAAGACCTTGCATTACCTGGAAAGGACAAGTAAATAAAAAATTCACATTTATTGAATAAAGAGCCCTTCTAAATGATAAATTTCATGTCTCAACGAAATCACAGGTCAAGATCTAAGGAAAAAGAGGATGACAAAAAGGAAATCTCAAGCATCTTTTATTTTTATTTTTTGCAAGAAAAGGAGGAGTTAAGCATGAAAATTTATCATCATGTCCACTATTTTAACATTCAAAAAGCTCACAACTGCATGCTGGCCCCAAAACCACACCTTAATAACATGCCAAAATGTACTATAACAATAGCTCCAGCATAGTTCATAGAACTTTATTAACTTTCTAGTTTTACAAGAGCTACTAAGCTTCCAACAAGAATTGAAGTACATCAGTATATTATTCTGTTCAACAGGAAAGAATGAATATGATGTGACAAAATAATTATGGAAATTGTAAAGGGTTGACATTACCGCATCTAGGCATGCCTGAAGTTGAATTGCCTCATCGCTGTCTAGAGAAGAAATGCAGCTTAGCCCAGACAGCCCACTGGCCAAAGCAATAACAGTATCATTGGTACTAGTATCTCCATCTACCTGAAGCAAGATGATGCAAAATCAATGTCAGAATCAATTATAATCCAAAATATAAATATTTTTGATGAAAAGATCGTGACATCACATTGCACAAGCGAATGGAAGTAAAGTATCCAACTACACTTTTGACAAACAATGCTATAATTTCATTTGTGAAACTATGACAACATGTTTCTGCACTATAGTTCAAAGAGAAAAAGGATAAATTTTATGTAAATTACTGTATAGACTATAGAGCACCACCACTATGCCATTAAAATTTGCAGTCTACAAAAAAGAATGAAATAACATACAGTTATCTGGTTGAAGCTTCGATTAACAGCAACCTGAACCATCTTTCTCCAAACGTCACTGGTTACCCCGGCATCAGTTGTTATTACCTAGCGTGGATTTAGTTAGAGAAATGGACTCGAAAATCCATATATTCAAAACATGAAAGCATCAAGTAAGACATACCCCAAGCATGGTAGCCATATTTGGGTGGATCATTCCAGAACCTTTTGCCATTCCCCCAATTCTGACCTTAGTTCTTCCAACCTAACCAATACCCAAGAATAACAAGAGTTAGACAATCTCTCTTTTTTCTCACCCCTTAATAGAAATATACAATGTGAGGATGAACAGGACATAAAAGGCTTATTTAGCTACCAAAACTATGGGAAATATCATAAATATCAAGGTTATTTTCCAATTGATTCAACTATCCGCCATTGCCTTTTTTTTTTGTAAACATCAACGACCTATGCAGGTCGTCTTGAATTTAAGCATTCAATTACAACTTGAAGTGAAGTGTACCATAACCATTGCATAAAATGATAAAATTTTCTAAGACAGTCAAGTTGTTGATTAATATTTCCATACATTACACAACCACTGGGTTGTTTTGTCTTTTCATATCAACAACTTGTGCAAGTGAGCGGAAACCATTGCATTTTATTATTTATCCACAGGACTACACCTACCTATCCATACAAAGTGTGTTTATATATGCACACTTCTTCAGAAGCCATATAAATATACATTAGTTGAATATGAAACCAGCAAGCAAAGTAGGAAGAAGCAATACCAAAGACTCAATTGCCACACTCTTGCTAACAAGATCTGTTGTGGTGATTGCCACTGCTGCAGAATCTGCCCTGTATGCAGACAAATAAGATTTAAATAAGAAATGAATGAGCCGAAGATTGAAAAGTAGAAAAAAGTTTTGGTGGGAGCTTAACATTTTTCAATAAATAAGAAGTTAGGCTCAGAAAAAGCTATAAACTTTGTGAATACAATGTTCATATAATAACAACACACACAAAAAAAACTTCATATGATTGCATCTCATCTCACTTACAAAAAATGAAAGCAAAATATTCATAAATGCAGGAATTACCCCTCATCTGAAGAAGTTAGTGAGTTCACTAGTAAGGGAAGTGAGTTTAAAAGTGCCCCCTGAAAACAAAATGACAAATATAAAACTTACAGAAAAAGAAAAAAAAAACAGTAATTAAACAACTAAGCTTGTTTAAATATTTCTCAAGTGGCTTGTCAATGGAATCAGAGGATACAAGCACATAGGATATAAAACTCAGTGAGCAGAATCTTTGCATATACCTTCTTTATTCTTTGACCAATTACACCAGTGGATTCAATTAATACTTCTTCGGGTTTCACTCCCAGTAGCTGAAATTATGAACATTTCTAGTAAGGATTGCACAAACCCTTTCAACATGGAGCACTATAAGGAAGATCGGTTAAACTCAATAAAATAGTACATACCTTTGCGAGGCTTTCCACACATTCTATCATATCGCGGTAACCTGCTTCACCCTGGAGATAAGAAAGGACCCAATCAAAAAATAGTTACTTAATTTCAGCTAAGAAAAATTAAACATGTTAAATGATCTAAGTTATTGCAAGACATTCGTCAAACTAAAGAAACTACAGTAAATCTACACTCCATCCAGTAGACTATATGCTGATTATTACTCAAAGCCCACATGCACATGAAATAGGAAGAGATTTTCAGTTGCCTACCGTAGCTGCATTTGCTTGACCTGCATTAGTTAACACAGCACGTGCCTGACAAATTGCAAAAATTGATTTATCAGCAGTTAAATCATGCAATGCATTCAGTACAAGCTCAGTTCTATCTTGATGAAAAAGCAAGGAACACAAGTTCTCTTACAGTGTTTGAAATGTCTAGCATGCTTTTGCAGTATAACACAGGAGCAGCAGCAACCACATTAGTCGTGAATGACCCTGAAAGAAATCTGGTCACATAAAGTGCTTGCCAGACCCAAAATTTAAAATTGTGATGTACAGGAAGGTGAAAGCTAACCTGCGGATATGGCATCAACATCACATGTGACAAGTGCAAGATCAGGCTTTTCTCCTACAGCGCGCAACCCTCCATATATTCCCGCAGCTTTGAAACCCTCTGCAGCAGTAACTCCACCTGGAATCTGAGAAGTTCAAAATCAAACATTCAGACACTAAAAAACAGAGCTGAACATTCTGGACTTCATTTAACATATTCAAATAAGATGTCATATCAGTAAAGAAGTAATGTTGATACGAAATATTAGAGGTGTTCTGTCTAGTCAATAGTAGCCACTATAGCGGCGTTGCACAGCATAGCAGCCCATAGGCTCCCATGCAAAACCTCGTTGTGCTGCACTTTTTAGTGCCAGTAGCTACAGTGAAGAACTGTAAAAGCCCCAATATGCACGTATCTAATTTCCTGTTTTTTTTTCTTTCACTATTTGGTCATTTCACACCTAAAACTTATTTGCTTTTTGCATTGGGTTTGAATATTAGTAACAATGAACTTTGATTATTGGCTATGAATACGTCTTTAATTTTGTGTATTCTTCTATTTTTAAGCTTTTATATGTATATGGTACTATAGAATCTTTTTTCTTGCATTGTATCCCTAAACTTTGAAATAGCGGATCTACCACTACTGTTGTTTTCTAATGGTTGCCCACTATCCACCATTGACAACACTGGTTGTGTTACACTTGTGCAAAATACATTGAACTTCAAATAAGCATTATGCTCACGCAGCAGTCTAGTAGTTTTATATTTATTTTCACCCACAGTGTCCTACAAAAAATAGGCCCATAGATTAACCTATGTTTGGCCAGGAGGTACATAAAATTAGGGCACAATCTTTTCTATCATCTGGGGTCAAACTCGCATAGCGGCCAAACTTGTCTCTTTAGATGAACCACATTAACCACTTGTGTCCAAAATTGTGGTTGAAGTCTAGCATATTTTGGTCTTGCTGTCAAAGTCTATAGTGTTCTATTATAATTATCAAGAGTCAGATTATTGACGTATGAAGCACAAACATCTGACACGACACAAACACGTTGACATTGATACATATATTATTTTTAAAATATCTAAATTGAGAATTAAAATATACAAGTACATTACAATTGAGCAATTTGTTTCATTACCAAAAAATTCTAAAACAAGATACAATAGTCTTTAATCTTCATTCATTGATCATTATGTCTTTTAGCTGACTTAGCTTTATCAGACACAAGGGCACGCCTAATCCAAAAGGAGTATGTGCAGTCCTAAAGAGTTATTGAAAGTTATGTCTTTTAGCTGACTTAGCTTTAGATTGAGGTTTCTCTATAAATACAACTACTGTAATCTATAAGTACATTCCGACACATGATCAAAAGAATAACATACAAAAAGTATCTCTAAAATGTTCTTCCATTTTTCTAACTAGCTTGAAAGAAACTGAGCAAAGTAACGAAAGAAGAGGAAGGAACAATCGAATTAGAAAATGACCTGCTTCCAAGGACCTTGGGGAAGGAAAATGGGAGCAGCAGGAATGTAAGTAGAAGCTTGATTCTCCGTAGTGGATACAGCGCGAATTCTCAAATTGCGCGAAGCAAACGTCTGCAGAGGAAGAAGATTGTGATGAAAAGAAAACGAAGTAATGAGAAGATTAAGAGTTGAAAAATACCTTTGACTTTGAATTTGGGGAAGTTGCTGTTGAGAAGTGAAAATGGAGAGAAACGTTGTGAGGAATACAAGAATACATTTCTCAGACTGTGTCCTAGGGTTGGAATTTGAAATGAAATATGCTGCGATCAACACAGTGAGAGTGTCGTGATTGATAACAAGTTGATACGGATACTGTAGCAGCTCCACACTAAATTGCCTAAAATTCCATTTCCTAGCTTACAGCTTGTTAAAATTAGCTTATAAGCTGCCTGTGAGCTTAAGTTAACTGCGCTGGTAAACATTGAATATCAGAAAATTTTACCCACCTTTATACCATTACCCCTACTTTTTGCATCAACTACCAATTTTACCCTTTTATAAAGTTAAAACATCTTGTTGCGCTTATTGTTTCCTGGAAGTAAATATCCAATTAAAATAGTCCAAAGAAAATAAAAGAAAGAGCGTACAAAAATAAAATGAGAGCAGTACCTGTAGAAAAGTGTCAAAGAACTTAAGCCATGTAGAAAAAGTGTAAAAGAGGAACTTGCAGAAAAATGGTGGCAGAGATGTTACTTTAAGAAATTGAGAAGCTAGAAAGAAAGGAAGATTAAAGGGTAGAGTTAATGGCGGACGTGCATCATATGCGGGACTTCTATGGCTATAAAGAACATTGAATATACATTCTCTTATTTTAATTAGTTGACTTATTTATCATTTTAATCGAAGTAAAACAAGTGGGACTCACTAATTTATTGCTCCTTAACCAGTGCCGCATGGGCATTTGGAAGCATTACCCTAAAATAAATAGTCAATTCATGTCCTAAATTATTTGTACCTAACCAATTTAGTCTCTAAGCTTCTTTTTTTTTATTTTAAGAAAGGGGTGTAAGTAGCTACAACCACCAAAATATATAGATAAAAGAGAGAATACAGAGAAAGGAGGAAGACTAAACCAAAACTTCATCGAGATGAAATAAACTTAAGCGCAGAAGTCTTGGTCTATTTCTAAAAAAAAATTCTGATAAGAAATTTGCAATTCATTTTGATAAATGACAAAGAGAATGGACAAAGCAAAGTTAGCTAGACTATCAACTCATTGGTTCCCTTTATTGAAAGCATGAGAAACAATCAAATTCATGTTTCTAGAAAGCAGTTTGCAGTTAAACCCCCTATTTCTTAAGCTCCAAGGAATCAAAGGAGATGATTTGAAAGTTAAGACAACTAAGGTTAAATCCGTCTCTGACCAAAGATTGGTCCAATTATTGAAAGAAGCAATCTCAATGGCTTTTAATTACATAAATTGCACTTTGTCTTGGATGTATGAGCCTTCTTTGATTTCTACAAATTCTTTATAAATAAACCATCAAACACCCATTCAAAACAGAACACGATTCATTGTTTTCACATGAAGTACCTAAAGATTGGCAATGTGGTGTTTGAACTTAAGGAAGAGTACATCTTCAGTCCGGTCACGAGTTAACAATCTCTCATATTTAGTCCTTGAACTATTGAATTAGAATAAACAATCACTAAACTATTCTCAATCTTTCAAGTCAGTTCCTCATTTACTTACAAAATAGGACAAAGAACGGTAGTTCATGGAGCTATAAGATAATTAAGAATAGTTTATGACTTTTTATTATAGGCTTAATAACAGTTTTAGCTCTCTAACTTTCTCAATGTTGCGATTTTGACCCCTTAAGAAAAAAACTACAAAACCGCTCCCTAAGTTTTGCATATGTGGCAGTTTTGGCCCCTAATGTCAATTTTGACCCGGTCTACGCTGACATGACACCCTAAGTGAGGTGCCACATGTTATTTTTTATTTTTGCCTTGGGTCCAAAATTGTTACAGTTGCAAAACTTAGGGGACAGTTTTGTAGTTTTTTTTTAGGGGCCAAAATTGCAACTTTGAAAAAGTTAGGGAGTTAAAACTGCTATTAAGCTTTTATTATATTTGTATCGCTCAAAGACCAAATGAAATAGAGTGTGATAATTTTTGAACCAAATTCAAGGTTTACTTTTTAATAATAAAAGGATGCATGTCATTGTACTATTGTAAAAAGAGTAAAAAAAGTACTACCTTATATGAATTTTCAACTAAAGGGTCAATGGAGGTAAAATAATACAAAATAAAATTTCTATATCTATGATATCATGTAGATTTATCTTTTTAGCTGAATAGGCTTATAAAAAAAGTATGGCATTGTGTATGTAAATAAAATACTAATCTATCTTTTTAATAGTATGTTGGCAAAGTCTATTTAAATTCATGCTTGCAAATATATTTGACTCTTCGATATTTTTTTCATTTATCGACAAAAGAAAGAATTTGCTAAGTGACTTTAACCTAACTCTGACTCAGTGACTCCTAACATGGACGACAATGTCTTTCCTCGAATATAATTTAAGTGTTATGGAGGTCTTCTTTATAATCATACGTGATATATTTTGCACAGGTTTCTCGACAACATTCGTAGCCCTGGCAATATGCATGCTAAGATATTGACTTTGTATCATGGTTTGAAGCTGTGTTGGTATTCCATGTATAAGCATGTGTTGTGTCTCTCAGACTCAAGTAATGTTGGGTTAGCGAACAACTTTTTCTAAGATATTGTGAAGTTAATTTGCAACACACCTCCTGTGAGGGTAACACTACAACTAACTTTCTAAACTATGAAGATTGTTCTAGGTGATAATGAGTTCGTTGTATTCCATAAAGCCTCTCTAACATGATACATACATACTCTTAGCAAGTAGGCATGACAGTGAGGCGGAGTGGGGACGGGTTTTGCCTTCCCATCCCCATCCCCTACTCCCATATACTAACATGTTACCCTACCCATACCCAACGGGGATGAGAAATTGAATCACATCCCCGTCCCTAATGGGTTCAGGTATTCCCGCCCCCTCCCCGTCCCCGTAGTGAATCAATTTTTTTTAATAAAAAAATAATTTTATTAAGCCTCAATGATAATGTTGTCATGCATTATCCAACAATTTGCGCTCATTTTAACATTTCCTTACCGAATAATTCAATTGCTTCTTTAACTGTCAATGAAAGTTCTTATACGATGACAATTATCAAACCAAATAACATGGCATATCATTATCAACCCCCTCAACAAAATAAAAACATGACATTTCTACATTCGGGTAGGGTTTGAGTATGGGTTCGGAGTGGGTACATATATCCCCGTTACCCGTCTCGTACTCGTATTTTGAAATCGGGGAAAACTCAAACCATACCCAAACACAGTCAAATGTGGTTGGTTTGGACGAGTATCCATGGACACGAGTTTTGTTGCCATGCCTATTAGCAAGTGTGAAGGACGTTGAGTTTGTTTGACCCAACTAGTTAGGGTCTCTTATGTTTTTTTTTTCTTCCTTTTTCCTCTCTTTGATAAATAAAAAGAATTTGCACTTCTATTTTTTTATCTAAAAAACAAAAGAAAGCATTTGTTTTTTGATAAATTTATTTTTATTTACCATAAAAGTGAATAAAAGCAAAAAACAATAAAGAATGCATATAAAATAAGTTGTAGTGATAAATATTATAAAAATTTCCTTCAACTTTTAATCTCTATAAAATTTCAATCACTACTTTTAGTCCCTATTTTTAAGTAAATTTTTGTATTTTTTAATAAAATTTTGCAGAAATGTAAAGAATATTATAAAAATCACTCCAAAAAAAATTGGAATTTTTTAAAAAAACATAAATTAAATATGAATTTTTTACTGCCAAAAATATAAAAATTCATATTTAATTCATGTTTTGGTAAAAAAATTGTAATTTTTTTTAGAGAGATCCTTATAATATTATATATTTTTCTGCAAAATTTTATTCAAAAATATGAATTATATATATGAGTTTACTTTAAAAGAGGAACCAAAAATAAAGATGAACAATTTTTGGAGAATTAAAAATTGAAGAAATTTTTTAAAATGACTAAAATGAAAAATTGATAAATTTACAAGTATCAAAAACATATTTAACCTTAGAAGAACAAGGATGCGGGAAATGAAAGAAAGGCGGGAAAAGAATGAAAGATGGGCTGCATTTTGGGTGGTAGTACAGTACAAAGAAAGGACGAAATGAAAAACCCTAAACCCTAACTAGAACATTCCTTCCAAGCTCCAATGGCGGATCTTCCGCCGGAGATACTCACCGGAATCCTCTCCCTATTACCGCCACAATCTCTCCTCCGATTCCGTTCAACCTCAAAATCACTTCAATCTGTAATCGATTCCCACAACTTCATCAAACTTCATCTCCAAAATTCCCTCAATCGTTCCTTAATCCTTCGACACAACTCCGATTTCTACCAAATCAACGATTTCTCTAACCTAACCACCCGCATTAAACTCAATCTTCCTTTCAAACTCCCCAACAACAACATCTCTCTGTTCGGTTCATGTAACGGCCTTCTCTGCATTACTACCAATGTCGGAATTGCTTTCTGGAACCCTAACATCCGTAAACATCAGATTATTCCTAATCTCCCTATTCCTATTCCTCCTCCTCGTTCTGAATCTGGCAACATCCACTTTCTCTCATGCGTTCACGGCTTCGGTTTTGATCCGTTAAACGTCGATTACAAACTCCTCAGAATCTCTTGTGTCGCTGATCCACAGTACTCTACTTCTGATTCACATGTGAGACTCTTCAACTCCAAAATGAACTCGTGGAAAGTACTTCCTAGTATGCCGTACGCTCTTTCCTATCCTCGAACAGAGGGGGTTTTTGTTGAGAATTCTCTTCACTGGATAATGACCCGTACACTTGATCCGTTGCAATCTCGTGTAATTGTTGCGTTTAACCTAACACACGAGATTTTCAATGAGGTTCCTTTTCCTGACATAGATGAAGAAATTAATAGTGAGAGTTTTCAAATTGCAGTTGCAGTTCTGGAAGGGTGTCTTTGTATGACTGTGAATTATCAAACTGCTAAAATTGATGTTTGGGTGATGAAAGAATATGGATGTAGAGATAGTTGGTGTAAACTTTTTACTTTGGTTGATTCGTGTTTCACTTTCCCTTTGGAATCTTTGAGGCTTGTAGGTTATTCGAGCAATGGAAGTATGGTTCTGTTGGAAGTCGATTGTGAGAAGTTGTTTTGGTATGATCTCAAGAGTGAACAAGTTAGTTGTGTTCAAGGAATTCCTAATTTCGATCAAGCCATGATTTGTGTTGGAAGTCTTGTACCACCTTCCTTCCCTAGGAAGGAGAGCCATACAAGCAAGAGAAGGTACGTCTTATTTATCATCTGAGTTTTTGCTCTGTATAAATTAATTCCAGTTCAATGGATCCATCATATGATATATGCGGTTAAAGGTAAATTGAATTCTTATTATAGAACAAGGATTCTCTAATTACTTTGAAGTCTCTACCTATGTTTATGTATATCTATCCGACAATGTGTGTATGCTGGATTTCAAAAGACAACAACAATGAATGCTATGTGTTGGTTTATGCTTGTGACTAGCTAAACTCCACCTTCCTCTTGAGGAAAAAAATATTATGTTAGACAAAAGGATTTGCAGGATTCTTTAATTTAAAAGTAGGTTAAATAAATAATATTGGTATGAGTTGGTCTTTTTTTCCTTCATTAGTTGTGAGATCCTCGCTATGAAATAATTATTTTGTCAAACTTATTTCAAAATGTTTAGACTATTCCACCCTGTTGTGGTATCTATGCATTTAAGGATAAGAACATTGTTGTGTAGAAATTTGGCGGCAATGAAATTACTCAAAATCTATGTACAAATCCTTTCAAAATATTAATTTTTTATCACTATTCTTTTGTGATATTGTTGAGCTTACTTCTATGAGATGCTTGTATTTTTTTTTACAGGGATGACTTCTTGTCCCGGGGATTTAAATTGAAATTGTAAGGGAGTGAAGGAAGAATCTTTGATGTGTAGCTGAAGCAAGTTGTTTCTAGTGATGGATTTAGTCATGTTGGTTTGTGGTAAGAGTTAAATTGATCAGGAATGGAGAGTTTAGCTAGTCAGATACCTAGTTTTATGTCTCTTCTTGAATGGTGCGAGATCACTTGGTCAGATACCTAATCTACATGACTTCTTTCTTTTCCTTTTCTGTTCATTTGGTGTATCACTTGGTCTGTAATTGCTAGGATCATGCGGAACCTTCTATAAGCAATGCAAAAATGTCCTATATGTCTGTTTAGGTGTAAGAAAGTGTTGAAAATGGATTGTGTTTTGTTGTTATGGTGATAAGAAAGTGTTGAAAACTTTTATTATCCATGTGAATTTGTATATATGCATGCATGTTAATATGGTTTTGCCATCAACTATTAAACTGTAATGCAACTTTTACATTTGGCAACATTACAAGATTTGTATTTTTGCTTTGTTTGCTTGTGAAAAAACTATTGGCGAGTAATCTACTTGACTACTTGTGTGACCCATCTTCATTCTCCTCAACCCTGAAAATCTATTTGCTTTAGTTTCATCATTGACTTTGTAACTGTCAAATTGTGGTATCGGATTTGTCATGGTTTCAAATCATGCTTTTGATAATTTGAGCTTTCTCCATGCCCTTCAATCTATTAATGACTGTTGGAGCTCACAAACTAAGGATGTGGCTCTGACTGTCATTATTGTGTTATCTACATCACTTGGGCGTGCAAGAAATCTTTCAGTTTTCAGAACAAATTGATTTTGTTTATCAAACTATTTCAGTTATTCACTCAACCATCTCCTTGATCGGGATTTATTCCAAAGGCTTAATGTCTCCTATCAAAAAATTCACTATTCTCAATCATTTCAGGGTGGCAGGCCACCCTCGCTCTTGTCCTTGTATCAAGCAAGTCAACTAGTATCCGCCGTTAAAAGAAAAGTCAATTAGTATCCTCCCTTTTGCCTTTGAGCTGAAGTGTAATTTTGATGGTTGGCTCCCTAGGCACGCTAGGTTGGTATTTTTCGAGATAGCCATGCTACTTTTATGGGTTGTTTTGCTTTCTTCCTTTGAGTAATTAATCTCTACATGCTTATTTTCATGGTGTCATGGCAGCAATAGATATTGTCTTCTCTAAAGACTAGTTCAACTTTTGGCTCGAAAGTGATTCACTTATAGAGCTTTAGGTTTTTGATTCAAGGGTCTTCATCGCTTGGAAGCTCAAAAACAGGTGGAAAAATTGTCTTATTCTCAAACCCAGATTTGTTGTCTCTCGCTGAACCGACTACTCTCACTTCGTTGCCCGACTCACATGTTGAAACTCTCTTGCCAAAACGTGAGACCCTTCTCTCCCTGCTAAAACCCAACTCATGTAGAAACTCATGTGAGAATCACCCTGTTACTGCAAATTGAATCCCTATGTATTTGTAATTGTTAAAACATGGTTCCGGTGTCATCTGCTACATCAAATATAAGTCAATTTGTTATGAACAAATGATGCAGTGAAAGGGTTAGACCTCTGAAGTTTGAGTCCCACGTAAATCATGAATAATACCCAAACCAAACATAAGTGATCTGAACATGGTTTTTTTACTTCTTTTTTTTTTTGTAAGGGGTTTTTAACCAAATTAATAGGATTAATATGGCACTTTGTATTTATGACTTGAAAAACCATAATGCTAGTTATTTATAATTTGGTTAAACATTTAAAAGGTATTTCCATAGGTTATTACAAACCCATCATATATTTTCGCAATGTGAGGGAGGTGTCAGAGGTGCTTTCAAGAAGCAAAGGTAAGACCTTTTTTAAAAGAATTAATCTCAAATACGTACTACACGAAATCATATACAAGAAACTACACGACACAAATATGTACTTGCAAAAGAAACCTACGAGAAATTTTCACACAAAAACACCCTTTTTTTAATCATGTCTTGAATACGCGCTCAGACTAAAAATTATTATATTTTTTTTCTACAAATTAAGTTTTATGTTGTATATATCATAAGGTGGACTCTTATTCCTTTTCTGCTGTAGACTTTGAATGCCATCCCTTGTGCCCAAGGTTGTTTTATAGATCCATTTTTTTTTGAAGGAATAGATCCAATATAAATAGGTACATGATGTATGTGTTTATAAGAAGTGGCAGGTTATTATTGATAAATGTGTGCTATATGTCGGTTTGAGAGTTGACCTTGAGACTAGCTAAAGTCTACCCTTCTTTCTTGGGGAAAAAAAATCAAGTTAGAGAAAAGGATTTGCAATTTGTTTTCTTTAAAATTAGGTTAAAGAAAGCATCTTGGTATGAATTGTTTTTTTTTGTTTGTTTGAGGTCCTAAATATATTTATTTTGATAAGCTTATTTCTGAATGTTGAGACTATTCCACCCTGCCATGATATCTGTGTATGTAAGGATAAGAAAATTGTTGTTTAGAAATTTACTCACCATAAAATTACTTCAAATTTAAGTATAATTCCTTTAAAAAATTTGTTTTTTTTTTATCACTACTCTTTTATGATATTGTTGAGTTTACTTATATGATATTCATGTGTTTTTTTTACAAGGATGACTTCTTGTCCCAAGGATTTAAATCGACATTGTAAGGGAGTGAAAGAAGAACCAATGATGTGAAGCTGAAACCGACTCAAATTGTTTCCAGTGATGGAATTGGTTTGTGGGAAGGATTGAATTGATGAGGAATGTAGCTCCACCCATTTGTATCTCACTTCTGGAATGGGGTGACATCACACTTCTCTCTTGTGTAAAAATCTCACGAGGGGATCCATTCCCCGTGGAATGGGGATGTCCTTTGGTGAAAGAAAGGCCAACAGAAGTGTGACAAATATCTCAAAGCCAGAATAGAATGTTGAAGATGAAGAAAAAAGAAATTGAGGATCACATACCAGATGTACATGTATTCTTTTCTTTCCTATTATTTGGCGCATCTCTTGCTCTATAATTGCGAGGATCCTGCGATACTTGGTATACGCAATAAAAAAAGGCCTGTTTGTCCTTTAGGGGTAACAAAGTGTCGAAAAATGGCCTATATGTCATTAAGGTGTAAAAAATGTTGAAATTTTTTATAATGTGTGATTTTGTATGTATGCATGTTGTTATTTTTTATTTTTGTTAAGAAAACAAATTTAACACTCATTTCATTAATCAATAGAGTTAATAAAAGAGGAACATAATCATGAACATGGTGGCTAACATAAGAATTGACCGCCCTAGCGAAGCTATGAACAACCATATTCTCTTCTCTCCGAATAAACTTTCCCTCAAAGTTACATTACAAGTTTAAAATGCATCTAATATTGTTCACAATAATATTAAATTTGGATTGGCCTTCATTTTTGCAATAGATTGCAGCAACAAGGCCTTGGGAGTCACTAAGAAAAGTCATGCTTGAAATGTGCATTTGTTGCACCCACTTCGTAGATTTTAACATAACCAAACCTTCACCTTCATGGATTTGTAACTCAAGGCTGAACCAACCTGTCACCACCTTCACAAAAGCTCCTCCCTCGCCGCGGTTACACGCACCATAACCAGTTCGATTATAACTTGCGAAAAAACTAGCATCAACGCTACAAATCATACCGTGCACAGATGTACCATACTACCTATCATTTCTGCTCACTGTTGCACGGCTGTTCTGCTGCACATTCTGAACTGATATCCATTCCCCAAGCATCATTTGAGCTGAAACGACAATCTGATGCGCTGTTGACGTCTTCTGATTCCACACACATTCGTTTTTGCTATGCCAAATACTCCATATTAACGACATGACCTTACTGACTATCTAGTTTTATAGTCATCTGTAAAAAAAATTACATTTGGCTACCTTGCATGAATTGCATTTTTGATTTGTTTGCTTGTGACCTTACTAACATCCGTAAACATCGGATTATCCCTTCTCCCCCTATTCCTACTCCTCAACACCCTGAATCTAACAACATTCACTTCGGCTTTTACATTCATGGCTTCTATTTTGATTCATTAACCGATGATTGCAATTAATTGATTTCACTACTTTGACATTTATATTCAAAAGTGAGATCAGGATTGCAGAAGTGTATGTAAATGGGTGATAAACGAATCAGGACCATGTAAGATAAAATATATATGATGAACATTTCAATCCATATGTATATATTATCTTGAAGATTTATTAATCATCTTCCACTCATTGTATCAAGCCAATGGATAAATTTGCTATTCCCTGTTAAAATGCTTAAACTTTTTTGAAAAACATGTTTTAAAAGGTGAAGAGCGGAGTGTGGAAGGATACATATTGAGACATTATAATGCACCAGAATTCCAACAGCAACTGGAACCAAAAGGCCTGCAATGAAAAAACTAGACTTCCAATTACATTTAAAGCTTGAGGGACAACCAAAAATATTCTGCTAGGTATTTTAAATTTGCACTTGGTCCAAATCAATGAAATAAACTCGCACATTTTGGCCATAATCTTTATAAATACACTTGCAAGCACTTTTAGATGATCTATTAGAGCATCTGTTTCAATCAAATTTGTGGCAACTGTAATTGCCAGAATTGATCTTGTTTCAATCTGATTGTAATTGCAGAGTTGATCATTATTCAATGACATAAACTGCAGGTCCCTCATATTTTTGGCCATTCTCTTTCAAGTGAATGAAGTCTGTTGAGGAGATTTGAATTTATAGTAGCACTTCACTTCAGGAGAGAGAGAGAGAGAGAGAGAGAGACATATCTTTGTTGAATGTTTCAGGTTTGTTTGAATATCCCTGAAATGGAATATGAAAGTTATCACAAAGTGTCAATGTTAATATTAAAGCGGCATAAATAAAGTCCCTCTGTGTATGCGATAATATTATGGTTTCGTGACTCCTTATACTGCCATAATTGCCACATTGGATAAATCGTTTGAATTAAGATTACTGTTAAAAAGACATAGATTAGATCATTGGAATAACTTCAAGCAACAAGTGATGCAAAGAAAAACTCAAATAAACCAAAAAACAAATCAGTATTTACAAAAACTCACCAAGACTCTAGATGGACAGTCAATTCTTACATGATGTGGCGCTGTTAAAAAAATGATGTGGCAAGTCAATTCTTGAAAATGTCTAGCTCTAGAAAGGTTTCAAGTTTCAACCACAGATCAACTTAAATCATCAAAAAGATGAACTAGAACATGTTTATAAAAATGATCTGGATCTGAAAGCAAGCTTTCAAGGATGGTGCTAAAGCTAGAATAGAGTTATTCTAAGCTTTCATCAGTTATGTTGGTTTGCAATACATAAAACAGAAAAATTTGAATAACATGTTCAACAGATACATTATCATAAACTTCAGTGCTATTAGATAATGACGATAAAACTAAAGGTTTGCATTCAGCAATTTCAAATCACTTAAAATCTTAACAAAGAAAAATAAAATTATTAGTCTTGGATATAAGGTGTTTCGACATGCTCTCCAGCTCCTCTAGATGACCCTCAAGAACATCTATTTCTTTCTTTTTGTTATTCTTATCAAGCAAATTCACAGAGACAGTAATTGCACTGTTGATCTTCTCACTTTCTTGATGGGAGAGCATCAGATTAACAACCTTCTTCTTTAAAGTATTCTTCATATTGTAAACACAAGAATCTAATGCACTCATTACCTTGGCCTTCCTTAAGAATTGCATATCTTCCACATGGTATTTCTCAGCTTCTTTAATCATTTTTTCAATTTCTAATATTGACAACCTTTCTTTGCCATTAGTAATGGTGATCGCATTCTAATTGTCTGTAGATATTTACTTAGCAGTAACAGTTAGGATGCCATTTTCATCAATGGAAAAGCATACCTCCAAGGGCTGGCCACGGGGGCATGGAAGACAAGGAATCCCAAATGAACCACGCAGATTATTGTCACAAGCTCTTGCTCTCTCACCCTCATATACCCTAATCAAGACGCTGCACTGGTTATCATAAAGGGTAGTATATCCATTTGTCTTCTTGACAGGTATGGAAGTGTTTCTAGGAACCACCACACTCATGATATCTTCATTATATGTTGAGATACCAAGTGACAATGGGGTAACATCTTGTAGCACCAAGTTGGGGACATTCTTAAAGCTAGCAGCCTGAACAGCTGCATCATAAGCAACAGGCTCGTCTGGGTTGATATGCATGAACAAATCCTTCCCCTTGAAAAATTCTAGCAATAGATCCTGCATTTTGGGAATCCTAGACGAGCCACCCACAAGAACAATATCATCAATATCATTCTTGTATATCTTTGAATCCCTGAAACAACTGTCAACAATATTCATACACTCAGTGAAAGTCCATATTAATTACCTCAAATTTGGGACGAGTGATTGATGAAGAAAAGTTGATTCCCATAAATAAAAAATCTACCTCAACAGTGGTAACAAAAGCAAAAGAGAGTATCATTTTTGCCCTCTCACAGGCAGTTCTCAGCCTCCTTAAGGACTTTGGGTTCCCACTGATGTCCACTTTATTCTTCTTTTTGAACTCAACAAAATAATTCATCATTCTGCTATCAAAGTCCTCTCCCCCAAGGCGAGTGTTTCTTGCGGTGGCTTTTACTTCAAAGGCATCACCCTTAATTGTGAGGATAGACACATCAAGAGTACCGCCACCCAGATCAAAGACAAAAATATTTCGCTTACCATCGCAGTCACTTCTCTGGTCAAGGCCATATGCAATAGCTACAGCAGTAGGTTTATTGATTATCCGAATGACATTAAGGCCAGCAATAGCACCAGCATCTATGGTGGCCTTTCGCTGAGAATCGTTGAAGTAAGCTGGCACAGTAACAACGGCATTCTTGACTGACAACCCCAGATAAGCCTCTGCAACCTCTCGCATCTTTGTAAGGACCATAGAAGATATCTCTTGACCCTTGAAGTTAACAGTACTCATAGGCTTATCATTAACACCAGAAGCAACCTTGAATGCCACTACATTATATCATTCACTAACTAATCAGGGTTTAAAAAAAAAAAGTTTTCAACCGTGACATCGTGGCATCGTGAATTCGTAATCACAACACATTAATGATTGAGACTTCAACAACTACGTTTGACCATCATTATCAACAATATCAAGAATCTTTACACGACTGCATTTTAGTAGCTTCTTTAAAAATCATTTTCGATACATGATTTTCAGTAAGATAAACAAACACCAAATACCTTCTTTTCAAAACAAAATCTCTAAAACATTTAATGTCAATCAATTTTTTTTCAAACCGTTAATAAAACAAACCCCAAATACAGGAAATAGCAAAGACAGCATAGTTCTGTTTCCTTGATCATTGTAAATAATCTCAACCCTATGGTGTTCATACCATCCACACAGCAATACATATGAACAGGTTGTTCCAAGGTCTATTCCTACTGCACGTCTTTGCATTCTATTGTCATGATCCTTCTTTTTTTGATGGAATCCATGAAACGAAAAGACAAGCTAATTGAAAAGTGCTCCTATAAACTAAGCATATAATAATATAATTTGAATGTTGATGAATTTCCATAGAAAATTACTAATACTAAATGATAAACAAACTCATTTGATTGATACACATAGATAATGCAGAATTCAGATTAACAATACAAACAAACCCTAATTTAGATATTAGATAAGACTCAGTCAACTAACTAACATACCAAGTCCAATTAAACTAAAGAAACTAGGTTAAACTTAAACCCTAAAGAAACATATCATCAAACATAATCCTAAACTAATGTAAGTACTTCAATCAGAGTCGGTCTCAGAACAAGTTACAGCATTCAACAGAGTCCCAGGAGCCACCGTGTTGTTTGAGTTTGGTGAAACTTGAAACACAAGAGGAAAGCACACAACCTTCAATGTCTTGCTACTTGAATGAAAATGAAAGATCTTGTTCTTGTATTTGACAGAAGCAGACAGATTAGTCCCAAACTGTACCCTATCAAACTCACTGCTGCTATGATTGATGACGTTGGCCACGCCTGGAACCACGGAACCATTCACAGATGTAAAAAGAAGGAATTGATGATTTGTTGAGGACAATGGAGAAGTCTTCATCTTTGTGAAAGAGCTCGACAGAGAGGTGAGTGTTGCTGACTGCCACAGTCTATGGCCATGAAAAGAGGAGTTCCGATGAGAGCGCAGAAAACCATTACGAAGAAGAAAATCACACAACCGATAAAGAAATCTCTTATCCGTGAGTGCCATGTTTGAGGGGCGGAGGAGGGCTTCATTTCAAAGAAGTGATTCAAGTTTGAAATGAGGAAGTTTCAGATCAAAAGGTCGGTGGGTAGTTGGATCCAACGACCAACTTACACTTTCTGTTGATTTCGCATGGAATGCAGAGTGAGTGAGGGAGATACAATGAGGCAAAAATGAGGTGACATGTCAAGTAATTAAATAAAGGTTTCATACAAACTTCTAATTTTTATCCTAAAAATAAAAAGAAAGAATTTATTTTTTGATAATTTTATTTCGATTATCAATAAAAGTAATAAAAAATTGAACAGAAAAAAATACTTTTATAACAGAAAATAAAAAATGTTTAATAGCACTTGACATTATTTTAAAAAATGTCATCGGATCCGCACGACGTTGTATTTTACTGGACATTATTTTAATTAAAATTTGATTTAGAAAAAGGAATTGAATACATTTAATATGTTGTGTGGTTTGTAGGTTCTTGATTGTCGTGCATTATAATAATGCTTATTTTATAAAGTTTGAGGAAAGAAAGGAAAAAAAAATTCATAACGGATAAAAATGTCATAATTGTTAAATCAAACTCAGATTTGAATCCATTCTTCGTTTATGTAATGACTATTATTATTTTGTCGCAAAACACAAAGGCGGATTGCATTTGGTTTGCACAAAGAAAGTAAGGCGGGAAAAAATGAAAAGCGGGAAAAATTGAGAGGTTGGTTGCATTTGTGTCGTACAAAAAGAGGAAGAAACGAAAAACCCTAGACCGAACCTTGCTTCCAACAATGGCTGATCTTCCGCCGGAAATAGTCACCGGAATCCTCTCTCTGTTACCGGTGCAATCCCTCCTCCGATTCCGTTCAACCTCGAAATCACTTCAATCCCTAATTGATTCCCACAACTTTATCCTCAAAAATTCCCTCAATCGATCCTTGATCCTTCGACACAACTCCAATCTCTACCAAATCAACGATTTCTCTAACCTAACCACCGCCATTAAACTCAATCTTCCTTTGAAAGGCTCCAACAACTTCATCTCTCTGTTCGGTTCATGTAACGGCCTTCTCTGCATCTTCTCCAATGGCGAAATCGCTTTCTGAAACCCTAACATCCGTAAACATCGCATTATCCCTTCCCTCCCTATTCCTATCCGCGCCAGCTTTTACAATATTTTTCAAGCTATTTGTGTCAAAAACTAACAACGGCTGAATGATTCTGAGAAATGTATTGAGATATATTAGTATTTAGAATAAGTGCAAGAAGTTCACACAAATATTCTATGTTATTAGACATGGTTTGAAAATAATTAATACAAAAGAATGACCAGTTACTTGTTCAAAGCCTTTCTGATGAATTGAATATTTAAGCTGTCTAACGTAGTGGTTTTTCTAATGAAAATATTTGAGGAGAGCTTTCTAAAGAAACATACACAAACACTTTGAACCAAACTTTCAAATAGTTATTTTATGATTTTAGTTTCCGAATACATTTAATGGTCTTGGAATAGATTTTTGAAGCTTCCTTTCTAACTCTGATTCCTCGTTCAGATCAACTGATCATATTTGATTTTGTAATTTGCTCTTTAAACATCTAGTATATGCTCACAATCACCTCAAACCGACGAAAATACCCCCAGCGGCAACTCACTACCGTTCAATGACCCAAAATTGGAACGAAAGCTCAACACTCCAGAAGAACCAACATAATTTGCAACTGATATCATCCAAGCATCTGATCAGACATTAGATATTTTTATAATTTGTTATTGATACTCATGCAAATTTTATTAGACAGGCTTTGTTCCAAATAGTAATTTTGTTAACTCTTCAATTTAAAGGTGATATTATTTTTGGTATGGCATCAAAGGTAAATGACATATTGATATTCTTAATACATTTGATCTCTGTCAAGTTTTTAATGAGTTTCATGCAAGGAAATTGGAGAAGGAGAATGTTTTTGAAGGGATATGTAAAAGCAAGTTGTTTTGGGGAAATATTGGTTTAACATTGGTGCTTCAAGTTGTGATGGTTGAGTCTCTGAAGAAGTTTGCAGATACAAAGAGGATCCAATTTGGGTTGATTTGGAGACAATGGATTGTTTTTGTTTGTATTGGTTTAATTACAATTGGAAGTTACTAAAATCATAATGCTGGAAGGATTTACATATGAGAACTATCATATGAGAAAAGAAATGAAATGATAACATGTTTTCATATTGGAACATACATCTTGTGAAGGCAACTATTATTTTGATTGGTTTGCAAACAGAATAAAATTCTAGTGAATGATAGATAAAAAGTGCAAATTAATTCATCCAAAAACATTTTGCTGACACAAAGGTAGATCAGAGAGCCTATCAATAGCTTTTCCATGACCAATGATTATGTAGTGGAGAGGGAGAAACATGCATATTTATCATAGTTCATGTCAGCTTCAAGCCTTCAACATATGCTGTTGATAATATAGTCTTCAGTAAGTAATGTAAGACTGCTAATAATTCAATGTACATACCATAAATAATCACTTGGAAACCAGAAATAGAGGAAAAGAATGATGTATAGATGAAAACTCAATAGTTGCTGTTGTAAAGCTCTGGTCTACCTTCAGTGGTTATTAGGGGGTGTGTTGACCCACATTGGATGGTCCTCATTTTGCAAACACATTTTGTCAAAATGAATTAGATCGTAAGTCCAAATTATAAGATGGTATTAGAGTATATCTTAAATAAATTGTTGGGCCACCGGCATAGTGCATGCTCCAGGACTATAACTCTGCGCGTGAATGGTGTGTTGAAAAGCCACCTTATATTAAACAGATTTATTTATCAACGGCAATCAAGCAATAAATATTGACATTCAAGCAATCAATCATGCTCCGGTGCATTAGTTAGCACGCAACGTGCCTACCAAGTTACAAAAACAGCGGCAATCAAGCAATAAATATTGACATTCAAAAGTGCAACCGGGCTTTTCTCCTACAACGCGGAATCCCCTCCATGTATTCCCACAACTTAGAAGCTTGATGTATGTTCAATGATGGATAAAGAATGAGTGATACATTATTTAAAAATAATTTGATTTAAAATATGCAATTAAACCTCGTATTTATATTGGTAAATTAACAAAAATATGACTAGACGACAAACATTTAAAACAAGTGCAAGATGAAAAAAAATCTAGTTCTCTTTACATATTTTTAGCCATGATTATGCACAAGGACCATGAAGGATTAATATTGCATATCAAAACCCAGCTATCCTCGATGCGAAAAACAGTCCTTGATGAGGAATTTGCTCGTTTCCATGTCAAGCTATAGAATTGGCAAGACCTTGCATTACCTTCAAAGAACGAGTAAATCAAAATTTCGCAATTATTGAAAGAGGAGCACTTTCAAACGATAAATACCATGTCTCAAGGAAATCACCGGACAAGATAGGATGGTAAACAGGAAATCTCAATTATCTTTTACAACATTCAAAATGCTACTAATTCTGCATACGAACTGCTGATTGTTGATATATCTTTTGTATTTATAATTTGATTTATTTGATAGGATCCTAATTTGATTAGTATAAAGAACAACAAAATTTCAATTTTGGTGCTAAAAATTATAAACAAATTAACTACTTTTTTCATAATGATTTTGTTCTTGTAATACCTTCAAACCAGGTTAGAATTTAACAGTTTGATAATCTTTTATTCTGATATGAAATGAAATAAATTTCAGTGGATGCAATTTGAAGAATGTATTTAAACTTTGCAAGGTTGGGTTGGTGGCATGGTTGTAATTTTTTGCAGGACAACTATAAGTTTTCCATTAAACAAATCCAATGGTGTTTCCTTTTGCCTTAAGTATCAACTTTTGTACATAATGCATAATATATCATCCCCTCATCAACTATTCTAACTGTCCGTAAAATTTAAAGGAAGCAACCATCATGTGATATGAGACAGAGATTCACTTACATTTCATGACAGTGCAACCGATTTTGAAGCTGTTTGTAAATAGGATGTTAAGTTAGATAGAATTTTGAATACAGCCATTGAGGCAATAGGAACGGAAAATTATGACGTGTTTCTACTTAATTTATTTTTTTCTTTGATTGAAGTGTTTCTACTTTCTAGAGATATGGAAAATGTCCATTTGTTTATGAAAAAATAATTTGTGGAAAGAAGATACATGGCTGAACATCGCAACAGAAAGCCAGAAACCAAAGAAAGAAGTCTAATGGAGTATTGGTGTCCTCGGGAGGTAGTTCTAAAGCACCAAGCAGTGGGACACTTTTTGATTCACTGTAGACTGTAGTTAAAAATTCCACAATTGAAAGTACCAGCTATAAGTGTGCCTCTGATATGTTCTCTATTTCTCAGTGACCAGATCAACCGCAGGTATGATTTTTGTGATTGGCTTTTGGTATATAGATGAACAGCAACAATATAAAAAATGATGAGGAAAAAAAGGTAAGGTGATGAAGGAAGATCAATTGTGTGAAAGAAAACGTAAAGGATGACTTCTGGGGTGAGGGCTCAACAATGAAAACGTAAAGGATGACTTCACCGGTGAAGCAGACAAAAATGCACCGTTAGATTTGTTTAATGGTTCATATTTGATATAAAAGAAATGAAAACATCTATAAGTTTTCACACATCTCTTCCATTTGTGTTCTGGTGTTTACTCCGAATCTCCGATGGTGTTTTTAATGGGGAAATCTAACAATAACTTCCCAAATTGAAAAATGGAGCAATCCCGAACAATAACAACATCATCATCTCAAAAACGCTAGTAGGCAGATGTGCAACTTTAAAATTCCACAAATTTCTGTGAAGAAACCAAATAAACAAACCGTAAAGAAAACAAAGTTACAAACTGCTTTTCTCCCTCATCGTTGTCATGCAACTCTTATTGTAAGAACTACTTGCTTTGCAACAAAGACATTTCTCTCGTTTCCAATCATAGAATTTAAAAAAACTTAATTATATGCTAAAAGAGGCATAAAACTTGCGTACCAAATTCTCAACGAGCAATAATCTTAGGCACTAATGGAAAATTGTAGGCATATATGCTTGTCTAAGCATGTCTGCATGTGTAGATGTTTTTGGTTTTATATCTAACTAATCTTGACCATTGCACTAATCTAACGGTGTATTTTTTTCTAGTCTGCTGGTGAAGGACTCAATTGAACATCAAATACATCAGCACATAAATGATCTGAATTCTGAATGTATTTCTCAAATGTATTACGATGTATAAATACTATAATGCGTGCTTTTGCCGTAAATATGTACAATATTTTGCTTTAATTCATCATTGTTTGAAGTTCCAAAAAGAGCCAAGAACCATGGAAGTCAATTCAACATGATGCATACAATCTTTAAAAAAAAAAAAATACAGTAAAATTCTATAGCGGACATGCATGCTAATAAAAAAATTGGTGAGCATGGTCGCTCAAATCCTCTACTTCCACCATTTTAGGCCACGTTCCCCATTTTCAAAACTTACTCTTTTGTCCTACATTATACAAGGCTGCCACAATCACCCCATACTCCAAAAAAAATTTAGGAAAAGGAAAAATAATAGAGCCAAGAGCAAGAACATAGAAGTAATGTTACAGTGAGGGAAATGCTAAAAAATGATTAGATAACCAAAATTTAGTTACAACACCAAATAAAACATCATTCTGTCGCCTGCACCATCTTTTCCAGCACTGATGTTTTGTTGAAGAGGGTGAGCTGCACCTCTTTAAGATGTTTGGTTAACTGGCCAAAACAAAACAAAAAAATTGTAGTTGTTAATACTTGTTAATTGTTAATGTTCACAACAGTTTATTCCAATTCTGAATCCAGGTCAACATAACCATTCTCTTAGTATGCCATGTCAGTGAAGATAACAATAATATATAAAGGTCATGTTTAAGTTAACCAGTAAATGTAGAAGATGAACTTTACCTGATCTTCACTCATCTTGTGAAAGCCTAATTTCTTAGTCCAAATGGACTCTGCATCCCCTGCAGCAGGGAGCACCAGCTTTTCTACATTTAGAGAAGACAACAACCTCTCTATGCAAGAGAACAGCGCTTGAAAATAACCCTGAAAGGGAAAATCGCATGTTAATAGAGCTTATCGTTGGTAAAATATATCATCTTTGGAAGATGTAAAAAAGAAAGTTATTAGAATGCATCTATTAGTCCACTTCTTCAATAAGAGTACTTCGTAAATCACAATAAATTGCTTACTTTTCCTTGATGCTCTCTACTTGTAGCAACCAGGGGAAGCTCAGCAATATTGCGGCCAAAAATCCTAAGAAGCCCGGCAGATACTACAATAGAACTGTAAAGTATGATACATACGAAGTCAGTTTGACCAAAATTAAGAACTATCGGGAAAACAAGAAAGCAGAGAACGCCACATACTTCACAATTAAAACGATGCAATACATTCCCCCGAATTCTTGGCCAGAAATATTACGCCTGCACAAAATTCAAAATACACTATATTATCAGAAAACATGGAATAAAGAGACCACAAATACATTTAATTGAGCTTTAAAATTCCTTAAACATTTAATCTCGTGATTTTCAATAGTTTCCCGTGCATTGATTCCTTAACTAGTGTCCTTATGGGCTATGGCACTAGTTAGCAACATTCTTGAAAAAAATCATTTAAAACCCATTGTTGACACATGCATCATCATGTGACTCGTCTACCAAAAAGACTCTGCCAAGACTCGTAATAAAAAATAAATAAACTCATGCTAAAAGAAAAAATTCCTGTGAACGATAGATAGAAGTGGAAATTAAATCACCCTAAAACATGCTCTTACACAATGTCAGACAGCCTATCAACTAGGTTTTCCATTGACCATTGATTATGGTAGAGGAGAGGGGATGAGAGAGTAAAAGAGGAAATATGCATATTTATCACAATTCAGGTTTAGCTTCAACATATGGCATTGGTAGTCTATAATCTACAGTTAGTAATTTAAGACTGTTAATAATTCATGTGTACAATAACTAACCACTGGGAAACTGAAAGCACGAGAAAAGAAGGTTGTATGGAGAGGATACCACTATCAACCAACATTAAAATAAATTGTAGTTGCTTACCCATATACCATAACAGGAATCAGGTCACGACCAGATATTGCAACGATGGGATCAAAGCACTCCTGTCGAAACATTACCAGAGCATGAACAAAATGCAGTTAAAAAATAAATATAGAATACTAGAGGCATTTTCAAAATGTAAGCATTTCACAACAGTTAAAAGTTTCTATCAAAAACTAGTCTACAACCTAAATGAGCAAGAGAATCCCCCATCCCAGTAAACCCAATTAAAGGAAACATCAATAGTTGCTTTGGCAAAGCCGCGTTAACTGCAGTCTTTGGGCTACCTTCATTGGGTGTAAAGGGGTGTGTTCAATCTAAATCGCCTAGAAATATAGCTTAAGTAGTGTTTGTTAGGTTTGAACAGCCCTCATTTTGTGTGTGTGTTCAATTCTACAACACCTAGAAATATAGCTTAAGTAGTGTTTATTAAATTTGAACACTCCTCATTTTGCAAAATGATCTTGTCATAAGTTAGATCCCAAGTTCAATTATAAGATGGTATCAGAGTCTCTCCTAAATCCATTGTTGGGCCACCAACATTGTGCATGCTCCAGGCCTATAACCCTAGGTGTGAAAGGGTATGTAGAAAAGTCACTTTATAGGGGTACTTTTGTACAGAAAATATTAATGAATGTGAAATTTTGTAAAGAATCTTATATCAAGGGAAAAAGAAATCTCAAAAGTGGGTTTTATAATAAGGGACAGAGTGTCTCGTGTAAGGAAAACCCATGAAAACCAGATTTTTTGACACACAAATATTAAAAATATCAACCATATACAGCAAAAATTCAAGGTCACAACTAACACAGAAGCCATAAACACTCACTCGAAAAATTGCAGCAGCTCGTGAAAGTAACGGTAAATGCTCTGCATAACGACTTTTTCCACTTAAAATTCTCCATTGGATATCATTCATGTCTCCATACGTACATAATCCCCTGTCCTCATGCTTCCTGATTATTAGTTCCGACAAGGAAGATGGTATGGTATCTGCTCCAGCAGAAACTGAGTTCTGCAGAGCCACATATATTCGATTGCAGTCGTCGCAACAAAACCACTTATCCTTGGGAAGCTCCTGTAGTAAAAATAACATGTGATGAAAAAAAATGAAAAGAAAACACAAGTATCACACGGATATTTTCTACAAGACTTGGTGCTTACTTCCAACTCACATAGCCCAATGTCCCGCAAGCAACCAACATGATACTCCTTCTCACACTGGACAATAACAAAAATACACTTAACAGTTAGACAACAGAAAGAGATAGTTAAATACAATTTTCATCGGGTAATTATACCTGATCACAAATTATTACTGTTCGGTCATCAAATTTATCTACACTGAAATCATTTGCCCTGTTGATCAATCAACAAAATTAACACATCAATATGTATAAAAATAAAGCTTAATGCTGACTGGAAACAGTTACAGTTATAACAGATTAAAGTTCCCTCACAGTTCCCAAAAAAATATATTGGTGGAATAATATGACAAATAATTAATATGCAAGTATCCAAACTGAACTATCTTTAGCAGAAAAAATAAATAAAATAAATGCAAATATCATTTGAAATTCAATGGCACACATTGCATTGAACTCTTAGCATTATATTTTACTGAACCCTTGATCTCATGACACATAATAATCCATTACCATAATCTAAAATGAAAGTAAAATTACACATCCTTTCCATAAAGTTGCCAGAATGTGATTGCTTTGATATATCTTAAGATAAACAAACAATCATATCACCTACCTGCAAACAACGCATCCACCCACTTCGTATTCTGGTTCTTTATCAACCCGTGTCAACCGTATCATAATTGGCCTTGCACCTCTTTCATCACCAGTATTATCTTCACAATTTAGACAATGCCAACCACTCTCTGGTACACTGTGTAAACCCAAGCAGGCTGCAATTGAAATAGAAAATCCCATAATATTATAATATCTTGTTGCCGGTATTAACAAAATAAGGTAGTAAGAAACCAGGTATGCAACAAACTTCATCTGTCACTGTCTAATACTGCACTGGATAACAGAGGACTTTTTTTTTAAGCAGCATAAAGAAAACTTGAGAAACTGATATTGTTGGAATATGAGAGAATATTTTATAATAACTTGATATTATGATATCTTTTTTTAATAAATAGTAAGATAAATTGATAACAAAAGATTAATATAAAAACAATATTAGCAAATAAACAATTTTTAAAAAATATAGGTCATTTGTTCACCTGCATGAAAAGCCCTAGGACATCCATTGCAAAGAATCAAATCTCCTCCGTCTCCACATACTGCACACATATCATCACTATCTCCCGTAGTAAGGTTTTGACCATTTGCTAAAGAGAGAGCTATATCATGAAGTGTCAATCCATTGGAAGCATATATGTGGCGGTAACTGCAAAATGGATTAAAATTAATTTGAGATGAAGAAAAATAGAAAAGTCAATTTAGTTATTTAACAAACTACTCACGGTTGACGTCTAGCCGCCATTCCAGCATGGGCTTCAAACTGCGAAGGGCTTATCTGTTTACCCATGAACAAAAAGTTATAAAGCTTATCTTAGCACTTCACATGTATAAAAATGTAGTCAGTGCCAATAGGTATATGACCATACCTCTATATCACAACAACCACAGACTATACCATTTCCTTGTTTGTAACCTCCAAGTAATTTCTGAAAAGCACATCAATCAAGTCACATATTTGAAAAAATTAAAATCATGTGCAAATCAATCCAAAAACACAATATTAAGAGAAAATGTGAAGACACCTGTCCTTTGACATAGTAAGCCAACTCGGCACCATCAGGTAGGCCATTAGGCATAAAAAGTAACCTGTGCAAATCGTTGTCCCTGAAAAAGCAAAATGCAATTCAAATTTTAAGCTGCATTAGCTAAGAAAACTCTATTCACATGGAGATGCTAGAGAGACATAGAAAAGCAGCACAAGAATCTTCAACTAGAAAAAACACAACAAAACAAAAAGTACCTTTTCTTAGTGCAACCATCAGCACTTCTCTTCTGCGGTATACCTGAGTAGTAAGTGTAGGTGCTTGGTCTGCAGAAAAAGGTATGTTGTGAATATACAAGAAGGAAAGGTCTACAATTTAATTGAACAGATAACCTTCTACATATGCAGACTGCCCAAGAACATGCTCAAAAATCAAGTATCAAGTACTAGTAAATAAACCAAGAGGGAGAACACACTTCTTTACGACACGTTTCCACTCATCAGCTGTCTGGTTCACATACATTTGCTGCTCAAAATGATTTCGCACACGCGAAGACGAGAAGGAGCTCGCACTTTCTATAGATTGACTGGAACATCAAAATAAAATAGGTAAGAGGTCTTGTCATCTCTTTTTTATTTTAGTCAGCTGTTAGCATAAGAGAATAGTTTTGAAAATATAACATTTGACAGAATAAGACTGAATCTAAGTTTTCAGAAATGCTGTGGTGAAATAATTAGTCTTATCCACAAGCCGGTTTTGTAAGGGTTGAACTAGGCCAAGCCTTAATTCTAAGAAGGTTGCCGATATCCAAATGAATTAGTTAATTTACACACTGAAGTTATAGGATTTTTAATAAAGAAGAAGATATGAGAAAGAAGTTACGGAGACTATGGGTTTATACAAAAAGAACAAGCACTCGTCACTAACCCTTATTTATATTAATCCTAGACTCCTGATCCTAATTAAATAAGGAAAATAATTATAACAATTACTAAAATTTTAACCCAAGTTTAATATAAAAACAAATCATGAAATATAACAAAAAAGAAACAGTCCTAAGACAAAGTTCAAGATACTCTTAATTCTTAGAAAATTAAGGCTTGGCCAAGTTCAACCCTCACAAAAGAGGTTTGTAAGGTAAGGACTGCCCTTACTTATAAACTTATATTCAGGTAAAATATCGTCCAATATGGAACTCTTAACACAAGCCCCTCACAACTAGGATTGGACATATGGAGTGTGACGTGAGTGGATAGAAGGTGGCCCGACGGATCTTGGATAGACTATGATACCGTCTTAGAATTTGGGTTGGGCCTAACTCAACCCTTACAACAGGTTTGCAAGGTGAGGACTTCACTCATTATAAACTTTTGTTGATGCCATATCAAATCCAATCCAATGTGGTACTCTTAACACATCATTCTCTAAGATACAGCCAAGTATTATGAGATATTTTTCATCTATTCTACTGCCCCCACCAAGCTAAAGCTCACTAAGCATTAAGCTTGTTGGTTGTTAGAATTTACAAACAAACGCTTGAAATTCAATATGCGCTTCACAAAACATGACTGCAAAGGCAAATGATGGAGGTGTACGAGAACTAAAACTAAAACAGATGATATTTGACTGATCGTTAATGGAAATTTCCCGGAAACAAGAACTAAGACTTCTTGAATTCCGCTAAAAAACAAAATATGGAAGCTTTAAACCACAAGAAAATTTAGGAGACCTAAATAAATTTCTAAAAAATGAAAACAAGATCGAAATTTAGGTTGGTGTGCACTGTGCACCATAGCCAGGGAAAATTTTATTGCAGCATGACTTGGCTCATCGGCAAGATAGATGAAATCATCATTGATATGATTTATAACGGGCAGTTGGTATGAGTTACAACTAATTCATAGCTAGTCAATACTTCTTCTGTCTCATAATAAGTTTTGCATTTAGAATGTGTCTCATATTATTTGTCGCTTTAAAATATCAATGAAACATTAATTACCTTTTTTCAGTAATACTATTATTTATCGTGTATCTCAATCCACCCAACGATGCCACTAACTACTTTGGTAATAAGGGTACTTCGCTGAATGTCATTTTATTAAATGATTTTCTTAAGAAGTGTGCATAACCTTAAACAAAAATTAATAAGAGACGGAGAGAGTAATAACTGAGGCCAAACTGAACATGCGATAATTGGGTCCAAACTGAATTTGGGTGGTACGTCAAACATCATTCAGTTTAAGGTACAGCATAACCATTAAAAGATATTATTTTTAGGTTTATTTTTGGTTTACCTGTGGTATGTATGAGGCATGCCAGTATACTTTGTGCTGTATTTTTTTTGAGTTGGAACCTTCTTGTTGCTTTGTAGGAGACTTTCTGCAGAATCCATGGAAAAAATATAAACATATATAAGACAAATCCAGGTCCAAAAGCAAAGCAAAAGAAACACCTCTTACTATTTGATATGTAGTCTGCATCCATAAGACTAATATGTATACCAATGCAAGTTGCGGCAAACAACATGCACAAGTTACTCTATGTTTTATATTTCTATTCCTTCCCATTCGTGGATGCTGTGCAATGATAATTGTTAGATATAAAATCATTCATAAGCTTTCACCTAGCAACTTAAGCTTTTGGAATATTTGGTGATTGGCAATAATACTCTCCTAGATGATAGACCAAACGACTATCATGATTGTGAGTGTGTTTATTTAAGCTTTTTTAAAAAATAAAAATCACTTATATTTTGACAAAGCTCAACCACTTTTAAGTGCTTTTAGAATGCTTGTTTAAACTTTTGGAGAAAAAAAACCTAAACATATAATTACTTTAACAAACTACTCATAATATTGAAGTAGATGGCTAACCAATACATCTCTATCATCAAATAAAGTGAAGTTAGAAACTCAAGTCAAAAGGCAAGAGTAGATTATACAGAAGATGGAATCTGTGGACATCAACAAGATAAAGATGGCTTGGGTAGAGAAATATATGGCAGTATGTTGAAGAAAAGCACAACCCTAGATAAGAGAGGAGAACAATCTGGTACTATAAAACTCCCACTATAACAAGGTCCAAGGAAGGATCAGACCCACTATGGATTTATTATTATTATTGCAGGTAGTTTTTTTACCTTACATTTACAAGGCTTATTCCATAAAAGTGTACTAGGAAGGACACACTTAGATATTATGTTACATAATACAATAACTGGTTTTGATTTAATATTAGATAGTTGAACATCAGTTTCAAATCAAGACTACTGTAAAATGTTATATAGCTTTTCAAGACTACCAATAACTTGCCAGCAAAGAATTTAAACCCACAAAAATTAGCACATTTTCCCAGCACACATGCCATTATTTGATTTGACCAACATGAACCTAAAACATATAGGCTCCACAATGCAATTATAAACCAGAGAAATAATTGTCACCTTTCCAAACCTGGAAGGATCCCTCGTTGATAGATGAACCGGCCACATTCTTTATAACCTCGTCTGGCGTGCTGTTTGTGGCAGTTTTTATTTCATGTATAATGCTATAAATTGGTTTTCCATTTTCTAGGAATATGTGATTATTTGGATGTCTAGTCTTAGCACCAGCATGCTGCTCAAACTCATAGGCACTGAGCACCTGAGAAAACATTGAAATTAGCTAATAATAGCGATAAATAAATCAAATGTCCAATAATAGCGATAAATAAATCAAATGTCTTACTCTAGAGTAACTGCACATTGAACAGCCACACAGATATCCACCATCACCAATAATCCCATCGAGCTCAGCCTAACAACAATTTAAAAATATAAGAAGAAACACAGTAGAAGTGTATAAAAAAACAGACTATGATAATCCGCTCTTTACCTTTCCAGGGTTGTAAATATATTTCACTGCAGCTCCATCAAGGATACCGGTTGATAATAGTTTTTTCACATTATTGGGGAAGGCGTTTGGAACTACTTTCTTTGACATTTTCAATTCCATATTGCCAGAATATAACTCCGAATCTTCATAAGGAACATATCCCCTGCCATACGAACTCTCTACCAACCCACTATTATAATCATCATTTGCCAAATATTCATCATCCCCGTGATAACCATATCCATAGCCATATCCACTGCCATTCCCATAGCCATATCCATAGTCACTGCCACTGCCATCGGTATAGCCAGTAGGTGTTTGGTAATCATCATAAACCTCCTTCTTTTTACTGAACTTAAAAGTAATCTTCCGAATACCAGTTGAACTAGCATGCTTTGGGATTTCCATCACAACACGGGACACTGCATCGTTACTACTCGTACCTTTATCATTCTGACACAAATTATTAATATTATCATTATCATTATTCCGAACACCAGCTTCATCACTCACGGTATCATGAGAACTAGAATTCTCCAAACCAGTAGACGTTAGTTCCCCACACTCTGCATGGCTAACATTCTCAGATTCTGTCGGTTGGCTACTGATATCATGAAAGGTTTGTGCATGTTCTGTTGCAGAAACATTTGGATTTGTAACTTCCGAACGCAATTCTTCGTTTGAAACTTCTTTAACTTGTTTTTTATTCGGCAGAACATTTGCTTCAGTATCAGCAACACACTGGTTATAATCACGTTTCAATTCCAACCTTGATTCCTCGGTATTTTCCGTCTTCCCATCAACCAATTCTTGCACACAAACCGCTTCTTCTCCCATCAAAACCAAATAACAGAGCCTCTGAGAATTCAAATTCAAATCTCCTAATAACTAACAGAAAATCAAAACTACCGCACAGCATGCACGAATAAATCAATGCCAAACACGAATTCACTGAAATTCACTCCAGATTCGTATTCAATCAACGCCTGAAGATAAAATCCATAATTAGAAACGGTTTTTAATCAATTATCAACAACAGACCACAAAAAAATCAGAAAGAAAAAAAAAAGAAATTAAAACAGACAATAATTCAATCTGATATAAACTTTTGAATCGGAAATAACCGAATAACCGTTTAATTCAATCATTTTCAAGAATATCAAGAAATAACCAGAATTAATTCAAAATCATATAAAAAAAATAAATGGAAAAACTCAAATCAAAACACGTTGAATCGGTAAGAATGAAAGAAAATTGAAAGACGACCTTAAAGAGACATGAATCGAGTAATTAAGAACAGATCTGAGATTGATGAAGAACAGTGATAAGTGTAGTGAAGGAGATTGGAGAGAGAAGAGTGTTAGGGTTTGGTTTAGGAACGAAAGGTAAAGAGAGAAAAGTGAGAGAGTGCGGGAATGAAGTGTTCGTGGTTGAGATTTCGACTTTATATATGGGAAAAGAATGAAGAGAGCGAAGAGGCGATGAGTTTAGTCTAGTAAAAGAAAAAGAAAAAGAAAGTGTCTAAAAAAATGTAAATAAATTAAAAATGAAGTGTGATAATAAAAAGGAAAATTGGCGTCATGAATCAGGAGCTTTTGGAAGGGACGAGAAATGAGATGGATAAATGGGTGGGACCTACCGAAATTTGGGCCTATTATGTTTGGCGACGTGGAATGGCTTGTGGGATCTAACGGCCGCCTTCGTTAGCCGTTTTTGGTGTAATGAAGTGTCGTCCAAGTTAACACGTGTAACCTAGGGAGATTTTGTTAGTTTGACTTGGGTTACCCTAATATCAAGTGGGTAGCACTTGGGTGCCTTTGGCTTCGGTGTCTTTCGGTGCCTTTGGCTCTATCTCTCTCCTAATCAATAATTCTCTCTCATCAAAATAATTTATTTTAATCATTCCATCATCACTCTCTTCCCTCTAAAATACACTAAAGTCACTAAAGTCACTCAACACAAAGTCACTGAAGTCTCACCTATATCAAGTAAATAAAATCGGACCAAACCGACCAGTTCAACTGATTCGACGCCATAAACACACTGGTTTAAACCTCGAACCTATAAACACACGGTTTAATAAATGGTTCGGTTCTAAATACCTTGCCTAACATGAATATAATGAAATCCACTTCAAAATTTGATACTCATTCCGTCTCACAATATTAGTCATTTAAAGTTTGTGCACGATTATTAAGAAAAGAATTTTTCTACCTGTGCAAAATTACACAGGATGAGGGGTAATTAATGCACCCACTTTTATAGGTTTCTCCACGTCTTATTAATGATCAAGTGTTTTTGAAAATTGATTTTTTTTTCCTTCTCTCCTCTATTAATGACCAAGTCTTTTAATTGTTGTACCTGAGTGAGTTAATTATTTAATCATTTTTTTTATTTCACGTTTTTTTTTCCTTCATTGTTCTTGTTTTTTATTTCAATTGTTATTTCACGTTTTGTTCTTCAAATGTTATTTCACCTTTTGTTCTTCAATTGTTCTTACAAGTTCATACAATTATTATGGGAAACGAAAAAGAACAACCCATAAGTCAATTCTTATTTGTTTTTTCATGTTAATACATTTGTTATCCGTTGTTCTTTCATGTCAATACATTTGTTAATACATTTTGAACACCGTCATCTTGAATGCCGACATTTTGAGTCTTGGTTCTATTGTCAATATGAACACCGTCATTTTGAACACTGTTATTTAGAATTTGGTTGTATTGTTATCAATTTGAACACCGTGGTTTTGAACACATTTTGAACGCCATCATTTTGAGTTTTGGTTCTATTGTCAATTTAAACACCGTCATTTTGAACACCGTTATTTTGAATTTGGTTATATTGCTATCAATTTGAACACTGTAGTTTTGAACACCGTCATTTTGAACGTCGTCATTTTGAGTTTTGGTTCTATTGTCAATTTGAACACTGTCATTTTGAACACCGTTGTTTTGAATTTGGTTATATTGCTATCCACATTTGAACGCCATAATTTTAAACACCGTCATTTTGAACGTTGTCATTGGAACACCGTAGTTTTGAACATCATAGCATAAGGAGGCTCTTAAGCAATTTTTACATTGAAATATTGATGTTTTTGCATGGAGCATGTGTTATGGGAGTGAGTTTTTTGTGAGAAAAAAAAATTGTGTTTCAAAGAAAAGGACTCGTAAGTGTGTAACAGAGGAGAAGGAAAAAATAAAAAGTGGAAAATGTTAACAGAGGAGAGAAGGAAAAAAATGTGACAAAAAGGAAGAAGAATAAAAAAGTGGAAAATATTAATAGAGGAGGGAAGGAAAAAAAATCAATTTTCAAAAGCACTTGGTCATTAATAAGATTTGGAGACACCTATATAAAAGTGGGTGCATTATTACCCCTTAGGTTAGAAAAACCCTTAAGAAAATGATTAATTGTGTAGTTAGTCGAGTAGTTAAATTGGATAAAATTCAATAAAATTATAATAGTGAAAAAATAATAATAAATGTTGCATTGGTATTGTAAATTGACCATTATTTTGAGAAAAAGAAAATATGTTAAAGAAACAATAACTCTGGGACGGGGGGAGTAAAAAAAAAACACCTAGAAATTACACATATAACTCCAACGACAGCTAACTATTATTCAGCCTTTTCAACGGTAGTTAACTGCCGTTACGCTGGAACCTTCCCAAAACCAGCACACCCTACTCCATCACCTTGTTTGCCTCTTCCATCAAAACTACTAAAGTGCAGCAAATAAGCTACCACCTGATCTTGACCCTGGTCCCAAATGAATTGGCTTATTCAAAAAACGCAAAAAAAATTAACAATATTTGTCTCAAATCATCTACGAAGCATGAATACTAAAAATGGAGACGTACATTTATCAGATATGTATCTGATATCGATACTCCACATATACTTGCGGATATGTATCCATAGAGTATTAGGTTAATTACTTTAATTTAGAATACATATTTTATCATATACTTATAAGATATTCAACAAATACACACAAATTCTTATAAGATGCTTCGTTGAGACGTATCCTGGAAAAAAATGAAGGGTAAAAAAGCGAGAATGTGTTATGAAAATCCAGTGGAGATATATATAATTCAATTTAAGATATGAATCACTATAATTGTTTTTCGATTAACCAACTAAAAATTATGTTTTTGCTGGATGAAAGTAACGAGAGAGGGAGAGGGAGAGGGAGAGATAGAGAGAGAGAGAGAGGATTCAATCAATCAACGTTAAACAAACTTTATTTTAAGTTCTTTTATTGATGAATTTGTTGATAGCTTAACATATGAATGAAAATAGAATATGATCTATACAAAAACTTTACAATTTTTATTTTGATCACATGTATTATTTTTTGTAAATTGTGACTTTTATGATTACATAGCATTTAAGAGTAGTCAGTGCTTATTTTTTTTCAAGTATTTTACATGCATATAAATTTTAGTTTAAATATTTTGTTAACGTATTTTAGTTGCATCGCATCCTGAATTTTGAAATTTTCGTGTATCTGCGTACCTGTGCTGCGTATCCGGGCTTCATAGCAAATCATTGAAGAAGGATTGTTGAAATGTTTCTACACATATGTTAATGACATATTTTGGTGTAAGGAACAATAAAGTTGATGATGGTCAAGGTTGAAAATACACAATATGAGATGAGAAGAGTTTGTAACATGGGTACTTAAAGAACAAATTAATAATTGGATAGGATATTTCCAAGAAACAATGGGTGAAGGGTGTATAGGAAAGGGTGTCCAAGAAGAGACGTATGTTTCTTTTCTTTTCTTTTTTTGATAGAAAGACTTTCTTTGAATTATTATTATGAGGTGAGATATAAAGTTTGTGTAAGGTAAAGTGGCATATTTACGGTGGTAAATAAGAGATTTGAAACAAGAGGGGAAAGACGAACTTGTAATTTTGTGACAATAAACGGATGGTACAATAGTCATTTTAGACAAGTTGGGTTGGGAATAAGGTTTGCACACTATTCTCCATTTTATTATAATAGATAGATAGATAGACGTACCTTTGTAAAACATTTTTTAATTAATTTTTTAAAAATTGTATGTAACATAAATATTTAAACAAGATAAACATATAGATTGTTTAATATTTATTCAAATTTTATGCACATGTCCACTCTCATGTGTTTTTTTAATTGGTCGGTCACTCCCGTGTAAATTTTCAGTAATTTTTATGTTTAAAAGACTTAACTTTTTTTATATCTAACATAATATCTCAACGAACTACATCAAATCGCAGTCACCTAGGGGTGGCAAAAATACCCATGTCCACGGGTACCCGTGGGTAAAATCCGTCACGGGTACGGGGGGTAGCTAAACGGGTATCTATGAGTATAATAAACGGGTATTTGACTATCCATTATTATATGGATACGGACACGGATTTGATTGTATCCATACCCACGGGTACCCATACCCGATACTCCCTCCGTCCCAAATTGTATGACGCTTTGGGCATTTCACACATATTAAGAAATGCAATTAATATTGTGTGGAAAAAAGATATTATGAGTTGTTTTCCAAAATTGTCTTTAATAAATAATAAGAAAGATAAATGAAAGAATTGAAAGAAGAGATAGCAAAAAATAGTTGAGGTTATGATGAGAAAAGTAACATTAATGTTGCACTGATATTATAAAGCGACATATAATTTGGGACAATTTTTTTTCCCTAAAGGGACATACAATTTGGGACGGAGGGAGTAGTAAATTAAGTAAATTACTAAAATATCTTTATATATCTTGTCTTATTACTTAAAGTTGTTACCTTATTGAAGGAAATTTTTCCGCCCACCTAAGATTCCTCATTAATAACTTATTTTTATTTTTAATTTTTTAGATTCATCTTATTAAGTTCACCGTTTTTACTTTATTAACATCATAAAACATATCCTATTGATTATGTAGGAATCATGATTTTTCTATGGATTATGTATGATTAATGAAATTTTGAATGGATTATGTATGGATGTTTAAAAGTTGAAGTGCTTTGGTAATTAAAAAAAAGTTATTATTTGTACCAAAAAATAAATAAATTAAAAAATTCTTCTTCAAAAAAAAATAATTAATTAAAAAATCTATGGGTACCCATGAATACCCATGGATACCTCAATATCCGCGGACACCCGCATAGTGGGTACCCATGAGGGTACGGAGCGGGCACGGGACGGGTATCATACTATCCGTATCCACGGGTACCGATGTCACCTATGCATTTCAAAATAATTATTTTGGATCCAAATTTCTAAAAATGGTTTAATTAGTTATTGCTTTTTGGTCGTTTGGAGACCAAGTTCATTTCAAAAACTACATTCTAATTTTCAACGATTGTCCAAATAACCAAAGATATTTTTAATTCACAATCATATTAACTAGTTTCAAAAACTCTAACATATTAAAGGAAAATGAACGATTCATAACTGCAAATTTAAGATATCTTATTTGTTCTTTGAGTTTAATATGTTGATTGAGTGTTAAGAATTTTAGTGGGATTTGATATGTTTGAAAGCAAATGATGGTGTATGTTTCAAGTATGTATGCACAACGAACAAAGTGCGACTCCCAATTGAGTATTTTTTTTTAGAAGTTTGAGGTGTTTGCGAGGAATTGAAAGTGCATGATAAATAATTTTTAATTCCTTTGTAAACATTTTATAAATTGGCCCACATGCGACAAATTCATTCCTCAAACACAAAGTAAACCCAGTTTATAAACAACAAAAAGTGACAACTAATTAAACTATGTTTAAAAATTAAGATCCAAAATTATTATTTTGAAATACGTAGGTGACTGTGATTTGATGTAGTTTGTTGAGATATTATGTCGGATAAAAAAAAGTTAATTTTTTTAAACATAAAAACTTCTGAAAATTTACACAGGAGTGACCAACCAATTAAAAAAACATGGGAGTGGCCATGTGCATCAAATTTGATATAATATTAAACAATCCATACGTTTATCTTGTTTAAATATTTATGTTGCATAAAACTTTAAAAAAATTAAAAAATGTTTTACAAAGGTATAATTTATTAATCGTATGAGAAAGGTAAATTGAAGAATTGAAAGAAAAGAGATTAATAAATAATTAATGGTGTAATAGGAAAAATAAAATGTTTAAGAGTATTCCTAGAAAATTAACAACTGATCTAAAAAAGACAATAAACATGGTCGAAAAAACAAAACTATCATGCTAAAAGTATGAATGTTAAATGATAGAAATGGTGCAAAATACTGATAATAATTACTTCTAACGAAAAAGAATGGTATGATTGTTTTTTACTCCAACAAGCTACACTTCTAACGGAAAAAAAAAATCATCAAGCATCTAACTATTTTGTTTCAAGACTGGAGAGCATCATTACCCTCGTAAACCCAGACCACAAAAAATATACACTTTAAAAGATTCTACTTTACCATTTCAGTAAATACTACATTGCTATACCAAGATTAAAATTAATGCAACTGACGTTGACCCAACTACTTCAACATATCTTTGTTCAAAACTTAAATTATGAGTAGTAAGGATGAACTTATCCCAGAATCTCAAATGTTTGCGCCCGACAAGTCTAACACAACTTCTTACATCCCCAACAATACTCATAATTTAAATAATGATGAAATTAGGAAATTGACAATTGAAGTATGAGTTAGCATATACTTTTCCTTAATTCCAATGACATGCACCAAATATTCATGGATAACCTATCACCTTTTCATCATCTTAATCATCATTCTCTTCACAACCCAAAATCTCACATGCTACCTAGAAGCCTTTCACCAACTTCAATTTTTCTTCCCATAAAAACCCATTTCTTTCATCATTTTTTTGCTCTATTCTTGCCACCAAAACCTTCTCCATTTTCCACCCTCCTAATGAGCTCAATAAGTTGAGAACTTTGAGATATGTTAACGAATTGCATGCTAGGTGATTAAAACAACTAAAAATGATAGCTTTGTTGTAATGAATGGAACAATGCTAAACGGCTATTTGCATTTTGGTTCAACAATTAAGGTTGTCTTTGTGGGTTTCGTAAGGAATCATCTTACCTGGAATTCTTTTCGTAAGGAATTTGAAAGTTCCGGAGTTGACCCTTTTAATATTTTGGAAGTTTTCAATAAATTATATGGTAAATGAGTTGAATTTGACATGCAAAACTTACTTTCTTGTTCTGGAAATTTGCCTGGCTTCGAGGGATTTGTTGTTTTGTTTGGATATTCTTGCTTAAATTTAAGTGTTATTTTTTTTTTAAATATTTTAATGAACCAATATCAGCATGCAAATACTTTTTCGGTCAAATTTTAAGGAGTAAGCTTTACAATATTCAATTTTTTGTGTTTTCAAGTTAACGTCTTAGTACTTTGGATTACAATATTTCAAGAACGTTGATCATTTTACAATGCATTCCCAGCCATGATTACAATATTTAGTGCTTATTTTCTTTATCCGTTTATTTCATTGGGTTGCAGTTGCCTGATCGAACAACTATTAATATCAAGAATTATTGGAATACTCGGTTTGAGAGGCGTCGTCGGGATGACTTGCCACTTTATCTTTTGATTCTGAAGTATGCTCGTATATTTTTCTTGGGCAAAACAGTGGTTAAGTGCATCAACCAAATTTGTCGCAAAAAAAGAGTATCGATGCTACACATAACTCACTATGCCAGAAGGAAAACCACCAGGGACCTTAAGTGTCTGAACTTCATGTTATTTTTTATAATGACAATATGCCAAATGATCGAGGTATTCTTTTTTTTTTGTGTGTCATCGGCATCACTTGATTACAAATGACAAAAGTTTTCAAGCGTTACCCATACCGATTCTTGATACTGGTCCATCCTCCTCACACTTAGAGCACCATTTAATCCATAACTCTCAAATTGATTCCCCAGCATATGACAAGAGTGAAAGTCCAGTAGGTAAAATAACATGAGAGAACTCTAAAATTGATTGTATGTGTGTGCGCGCGCGCAGAACAGATCGAGGCATAATTCTTAATCAACTACAGACCATTCGTAACTCTCAATGGAGGTATAGTTTAAGTGTTTGTTAGCAATTGAAGGGCATAAGTAACAAATTTCACTTTTTTTAAAACATTTTATTAGTTGGGCCGACAAACCATTCTCAAACGTCAATTGAATCCAATTTCAAAAAGTGATTTTCCCACTTCAAAAATTGCAAAAAAAAAAAAAAAAACTGAAAATTACACATATAATATAACCCCAACGACAGCTAACTACCGTTCCGTGATCACAACAGTCGTTCCCTACCCTTCTCCCAACGGTAGTTAACTATAGTTATTCAAGCGGTAGTTAACTACCGTTGCTGACAGATTTTTGTTTTCATCTCCATCATGACTATGTTAAACAAAAAAATCACTATCAGATCCATCATGGACACCACATTGAATTTTTTTCAACCTCTCTCTTAATGTGGGTTTCATCCCCTCATCTCTCCCTCTCTCTTCCTCTCTCCATAACATCTCAATTTCCGCATCCAAACTCTTTTGATTATTTTCTCTATGTATTATTTTTCCAATTAATTTGTAGTTTCATTTTTGTATTTTGTAGGTTAAAATTAGAGGAAATTGGACTCACCTCCCCTAATGTTTATTAAAATGGCACTAACACCCCCTCTAGTTTTAAAATGAACATTAATCTCCCTTAAGTTTTCAACAAATAAACAAACACCTACCTTCTTGGTTAACACCGTTAAATCGTCCTTTAACTTCTTCTTTTTTTTTGATAAAAAAACCAAGCATGTGTAATTCTCTTGTTTTTTTGCAAGAAAATAATTCTCATTTTTTTAAACATTGAAGGTCTACATAAACTCATTTTTATACATATGATAATCCTTCATATGATCATATGATGACCCTCGTAATATTTCTTCAAATTCACGTGACAGTCCATAAAATTTGAGCAAATAATACTAGTTTACACGTAAGATAGCGTGTGCATTGTCTATAAAATCATTCACGGTCCTTCACTCAGCAACTTAAGCTTCAGCTTTAAATTTAATCAACCAAATGGAAACACCTCTTAATGACTTGAAAGAAAAGGTTAATTATCACTATTGGCATCAAGGAGGTAAAATACTAAAATCTATAGAATTATAAATTTCTTGATTTGGTGCCTGTGATTGAATTTTTACACCAGACATGTTTTACTTTATTATTATGTAGAAAGTGCTCATTTTATATTGTTGCCTTCTTGCATACAAATGGTTCTAAAGGTTTTACACCAGACAGGTTTTACTAGTCTAAACACCTCCTATTGAACAGGTCAAATTAAATTCTTTCTTATGGTTAAAGTCAAAACAGGTGAATTTTGCATATAGTTATCATGATTGGTGGCAAAATCTCATTCTTTGTATGAGTCTCCAATTGTAAATTGTTTCTGTTTTGGTGGTGGTTACTTGTTGCAGCCACCTTAATCTTGTAAATACTCTTGGGTGGTTTGCCCTTTGCACACCTTGTGCGGGGTGAATCATTGTTGTTAATATATCCCATTTTAGTTTGTTCAAAAAAAAAGAAAACAAACCATAAAAAATAGACAGAAAAGTACACGAGGAGAAAAAGACATATAGGATTAAATATAGTTTTCAAAAGACATAGCTCCAAAATACTAGTAGTACAACAAAATAATAGTATCCAAAATACTAGTGCCAAAACAAACAAAAATTCTAGTGCCTTTATGTCAATGACATAAATATTTTCAAAATCATCCTAAATAAACCACTAAACATAATTTCCATCAGCAATATCACAAAACATCTCTACATTTGCTCTTTTGTATGCAATGCATGAACATGCATGGTAAACCAGTCACCCTCCAATAATCACACCCACATGTTTTGTCCCTCAAGTTCACCACAAAAGTAGTATATCTGTCTTTCACTCCAAACTCCTCGTCACCTGCATATGTGAGTTTACACATTCTTCCATCTTGCATCGTTGTGTCAAGCACCTTTCTAATCTTAGGTGTGACAATGTTATCAAATCCACAACTGCATTTCTCAACCCTTATTCAATGAACAATTCAAATTACACTAATTAAATTAGATAACCAAGTATGATTTAAAGCAAAATTAGACAATCACTAACCTTTTGCATATATCGTACATGATTGTCACATGCTTATCTTGCCATTCAGGACCAGAGTCCAATGCATCACCCAACAAAGAGAGGAAAAACATCCATGGGTCCTTGCGTGAAAGGTTAGCCCAGGATGAAAGTGCGTGAAATTCTTTTGTGTCTTGTCTCACCTTTTTTCTTGCACGATAAAGCTGACCTACGTTACTTGGTTCAATGCCATAGTTATCCAATAACTCTTGTTTCATACCCGTATAACTCATATTTGGGTCAGCCTTTAACTTGTTATTTAATTTTCTTGCAATCCATGTAGATGTGGCATTTGAGTTCTTTGATGTTTGTATGCAAGAATAACTAGGGTTGTAAAACTTAATCTTATATGTTAACCCATCCGGTGCAGGAGATGCTTGAATGCGCCAAGAATAACCATCTGCGGCACATTTAGCAATTACTCTCGCCTTTTCATTTTTTATCCTCTTAATCTCGAACCCCTCTTGTTTAACAAAATCTCTAAGAGCAGTTCTAAACTCATTCACATCACTAAATAATATAGCAACTTCGTGGTTCACTTTTCCATCAAAGTCATGAGCAAATATTTTTCCTTTGATACCTCTATAAGAATAAATCAACACTTTATCTTCATCAGAATTTTTCAAAAGTAATAAGATCATGTTTTTCTTCAAAATCACTAATTCATCAATATTAATCTCATTATCCGTTTTTTCTTCATCCATGTAACTAGAACCTAAGTGAATTTCATCACTTTCATTTTGATAGGCTCACCACTCATTCCCTATTCAACATAAGACTCGCTAATTATAGTATCATGAACTTGACTAACAACTTCAACACCCTCATGATTAAGCAATGTTGCATAAACATGGATACAAATACACATCTTATAAAGCTTGAACATCTCAAGAACATGCGAATCAGTTTTGATGGGGATTCTGGACTAACTAGTGGGACGACAAAAAGAAATAGCAAAAGACAAAACTTCAATATTGATTCCATCATTGTTAGCCAATTCACTAATGTCATCAACAAAATCCAAATAAGAGTATTGATCAGGATTAACATTCAACAAAGGTACACTTCTTTCTCCACCAAAATGAACCAACAAAATGTACGCATCCTGTGCTAGATGAACCATAGCCATTCTTCTCCATTTTTTTTAGCTTTTCTGGAATAAAATCACATTAAAGATTAAGTAAATACATCAATTCATAATCTAATAGAATAAGAAGAAACTGTTAATGAAAAATAAGTATAAACACACACCAAAATATAGTTAACAAATTCATAACAATACTACGGAAAATCAATTCATAACTAAGAGTCTATGGAGCTCGAATTATGATGAAAAAAATATATTTTTAAACACACATGAATATGAGAACTATGGAGAGCACAAAAGAAGCAGTGATACGACGATCGAGGGCGTGAAAAAATAATGATGAACAAAAACAACACACCAGAAAGAACGATGCCGCAATTACCGTTGAGAGCGACGACGACAACGATAGAGAGAATGCGCAAAAACAGTGGTTAGTAGTGAGTGATGAAGGAGGATGATCAAAGATACAAGTGAGGGTGAAGATGAACAACTATGGAAAGAAGGAGGATGATCAATAGTAGAATCCCATGATTTTTTTGCGGTTTTGAGATAGAGGAAACACAAAGGTCGCATGACCTAATTATGCTGATTTCTAAATTCTAACGAAGAATTAACATAATGTAACAGAGGGGAGGTATGTGATGGTTTTGAAAATAGAGGGGAGGTTTGTTGTATTCAGCCATAACTTGGGGGAGGTTGTTATGATTTGCCCTTAAAATTAAAAACTTTTAATGATTTTGTTCAAAAGAGTGATTCAAAGTTTTCCAATTTCTCGAGATTTGTAAATGTTTAATCTTTCAAGACATTTAGTTTCAAATTATTCTCTTCTGCTTCCACTATCTTACCATTACGACATGAACCAAAGAAAACTTAAGAAAATATAAAATGTAAACACGAGCTCACGAAGAAGAGTCTAACAAACTCATAAACTTCATAGTCCAGCCAAAAAATTGGACAACCAAATAAGCCTCAAAATAATTATTAAAAAAAAAGAAGAAAGAAATAATTTATTCAATTAAGTTCTCTGTGTGGATCAAATTTGGAATGACACACAAAAAAAAAGAACAAAAATTGATTGAAAAAGAAACGAGCTTGTGATAGAAAGTGAATGCAACAAGTGGTGTCGAGGTTGTGGCGCTAGAGAGTGCGTGGGAAGTAAGAGAAAGAATAAATGAAAAAGTGGAAGATAACCTTCACTGTTGATGTGGTTCGGTTCAATTTAGTTTATGCCTATGAAGTAGCAATTATTATTTTTATTTTTTGAGAGCCTCGTCCATTCTTTTGTTAATCCAATTTTTTTTTTTACGCTTTATAAAAGAAAAAATATCATAATTTTCCATCTATAAATGTCCCGCGTGAATTGTCAACCACCAAGAGTATATGAAAATATTCATGGTAGTCTCAAGTCTTGACCTTTCACGCTAACTATTTCCCAATTTGTACATTTATTCAAGCCATGTATGTTTCATGAATCATGATGCCAACATTTATTTTAGTTTTAGCTATTTTCACTATGAATGAATTATGACAACTCAAGTGACGTCTTTGATAAAGAAAAAAGATTCATTCAAGTCACGTCCAAATATAAGTAGAATTATGTTGTCACTTGTCATTACACTTTTTTTTTAGGTACAATTAACGCACTTATTTTTTCCTCAAAAAAAAAAAAATTAACACACTTTTTTTTATTCTATCTCTTATATTAAAACATACATTTTTCTTCCTTGAAAATTAATATACAAAGAAATTATACTTTTCTCTCATAAGAAATGTGTGAATTATCTTTTTCTTTTAAAAAAACACTTGAATTACAATTTGCTTTCTTAAAAATTAAATATGTATATAACTCTAATTTATTTTAATATTAATAAATATCTTTTACCATAACAATTAACTTAAAGCCACCATTCTCAATAAAAGGCTTTAAATCTCCATTCGATAAACTAGTTTTCATTTCTTTATAGTTTCCAATGCCAGTGATAAATATCTTTTACCATTAACAATTAACTTTTACGATGAATTTTATGATTCTAGATGTATAATTTAATTTTAAATAGGATTTTTATTTTACTTTAACAATTTGTCCAAGTTTTTACTTTTTTTATTTTTTATAATCTTATATTGCTTTGTAGCTTATAATAAGGTTTGAAAATATATGAATTTATTATATTAAAATTAATTAACTTTGTAAAAAAAGGAATAAAGTGTTTAAGAAGAGAACATAGTGCAACTAATAGAGAAGACGAAAATGTAGATTTAACATAAGAGAGAAAAACATGTAATTCAACCTGTTTACAATGGAGAGAAGTGTAATTTTTAACATGGGAGAAAATGGTAGTGCAAAATGAACATCTTTTAAGAAATGGAGTGTAATTCACTCTTACAACATACGCTTTGGTAGCATAAGGCATAATAAAGAATTCTCAGTAGATGTCGGTGTAAAATTGATTGTAATGTTGCATCTAGCAAAAAATTCTCTTTAGACACTTATACATTTCTCAGAGGCACCTCCGAACCACCAAAAATACACTCAACAGTAGTTAATTATATAGTTTGTTAGAAAATAAGAGCTAATCGCCGTTCGTTTATGCACAGTAGTTAAGAAACGTTTGAGACTCAACCATGTATAGGAACGGTAGCTAACTACGTTCAAATACATGTGACTAGTTTTAGTGTTACACCATAACCATTCAACATACCTCAACATGTAGAGAATGCACAAAATCATTTTTGTAAGTGAGAACGAATATCATCAACAAATTGACTACCACACTACCAAACAAGCACAAAATCATGAATAACTATAACTACCAAACAAACACAAAAACATGAATAAATACATACCACAAAAAAGAAACAGAAACTAACAATGAATGGGAATATTTGTATTGTAATTTACCTTGAATTGATTTTGAACTAAGCAAGCAACAATGTTCTGAGAATCGAAGGAAGGGTTTCGAGTAGAGAAAGGAGTCCAATGAGTAGTAGTTTGAGAATTTTCGAAGGATAAGGGAGGGCCTGGGTCTGGTTTGGAAAGTTTTCAAATGTTTTCTCTATTTAGGCGAATGGATGAGTCATACGTGTTTGAACGGTAGTTAACGACCATTACATGGCAAAGAACAATTAACTCTCGTTCCCTAGCGGACGGTACTTAATTATTGATTGGGGTATTTTCGGTAGTTTGAGATGTTTATGACGAATGTATTAGTGCCTAAAGAACAATTTTTATACGTTATTACTATTTGTTCTTGACTACTTCAAGGCCTAATCCTTTGACATCTATACACCCACTCCACCAAGGCCGAATCCAAAAAACCATTTCCAACGTCAAATCCTCTATGACACAACGACTACAAGATCCATATATTGATGGTGTCGTTCGTAACAATCTCTCTATCACTTCTCAATGGCTCCTCTCTGGTGCCTATAAAATTCATCCTTCACTACAATGCAAGATACCACCATTCTCCACAAAAGAATTTTATTATGTTTTTTAGAAAATAAAATTACAACTTACTAACCTCGATCTTCCTTAAAAAAAACTTACTGACCTCAATCTAGAGACCTAAATAACAAAAAAAAATAATTGACGAGCAAAACACAAATAAAAGGACACTTTATCATAAAAGTAAGAGAAATCAAAACTACAACATTGAATCAAATTGTTTTATCGAAAAATGAAAGATATGTATGGATCTTCTAGGTCCTTGGAATCATAGAAAGAAAAAAGTGATGCCGTTTTTGTGACGCATAGAAACGAAGCCGATAAATAATAGAGTACTCCATTCAATTGAAGCCAAAGAAACAAACAAGTCATAAAGCACAAGCAAAGTCAAAAATTCAAAAAGCAATGTTGTGACAATTTTCACACGCATTGTACGACAGGTGGCACTTTTATTCTCCCAATTCAATTTCTCTCACCCAACCAAAACCATATATTATCAACATTTTATTTTTCATTCATTATTTTCTTGCACGACCATCTGAGTATAGAACCATTCCTACATCTCCTCCTCCACCATCGCGCTAGACAGTTATTTTCCATTTTTATCCTTTCAAGCTTCAAGCCGAAGAAGAAAAAACAATGGTTAGTTTTTTTTTTTCTTTTTCCATCACACTCTTCGCGCTCTTTTTCTCTTTGTTTTTCAGTTTTTTTTTCTTTGTTATTTTTCGTAACTGTGAATCCTTTACCAAACGGAAAATAATCAACTGAATTGAAGTTCCCAACAACAATCGATGAATGATTCGCAAGTTACTGATTCTGTTTTTGTGTAATTTGATTTGGATTTTTAGAATAGAAGGGTTATTCGCGAGTTTTGTGTTTTATCAGCCGATGATTTGCTTGTTTATTTTACTGATAGATCAGATTTTGGTTCGATTTTAGTGTTTAATTTAGGGTTGCATGATTGTGTAGAGATTTGTTTCATTGGATTGTTTGGTTGATTAGAAGTGCTATTGAATTTGATTCACCACTTTGTTTGAACCACTCGATTGTGTTGTTTCTGTAGCGATGATTGTTATAGACTGATAGTGAATGGTTTGTTTGATTTTTGAAAGAAATGGATTCTCTGCAGTTAGGTGTCACTGCTGTTACTATGATGAATATTGGATGGTTAAGATTGATTTGTCAAACTTACAATGTGATTCGTCCCATGCTTGGATTTGACTGTTGTGATTTCTGGCCGAAAGCAATCCAGGTTTGATTGCAAAATGGTTTCTCTCTGGTCAGATAGTGAGTACAGGAACATCTCAACCATCCGATTTTTATCAACCACAATTTATGAAATATACTTTTATTTATTTACTAAGCTTTAAATTTGGACCACCTGATTTCAATCAAACGGCCTTCACTTCTTCAGTGTGCAGTGTGTACTGACTGCGTACTGTAGGATTTTCTGATGCTAGGGAATCCAGGTCCGTTGATAAGTGTAGTTGCCTCCATATATTTAAGACTTAAGTTTTTGTTGTTGATCGTTAAAGCTACACTAATCTAATGGTAATGGGGTTGTTAGTATGCTTGTTTGCGGCGTTGCAAGTGTGTAAAGAGAAATTTCCTTTTGTTAGTTACCAAATATTTGTTGATGCATCTGATGTTTGTGAAATTTTACAGGCAAATGCAGCATCAGGTATGGCCGTGAATGATGAGTGCAAGTTGAAGTTTTTGGAGCTCAAGGCGAAGAGGACTTATCGGTATATCATTTATAAGATTGAGGAGAAGCAGAAGCAAGTTGTTGTGGACAAGGTTGGTGATCCTGCAAATGGTTATGATGATTTCACTGCTAATCTTCCTGCTGACGAGTGTCGATATGCTGTTTATGATTTTGATTTTGTCACTGAGGAGAATTGCCAGAAAAGCAGAATTTTCTTCATAGCTTGGTAATGTCGACTTTTTGGATTTTAAAGCAACAGTTAACTTATAGATTTGGATATTCCATTTTTTATGATTGATTTTAACCCAAGTATATCATTTTGTTGCTTTTGTTTGAAGGTGCCCTGATATTTCAAGGGTAAGGAGCAAGATGATTTATGCTAGCTCCAAAGATAGGTTCAAAAGGGAGCTTGATGGGATTCAAGTTGAGTTGCAAGCTACTGATCCCACTGAGATGGATCTTGATGTGTTCAAAAGCCGTGTCAATTAATCTTTTGTGATTAAATAAAATTTCTTATGTGGAATTTGTCTATAGTTTGTCTGATGGTCAGCTTGGTTAATTACATATTTGATTTGCCAAGTTTTGACATGAAGTCTAATGCACCTTAAACTTCTCTTGTTTCCATATTATGGTTTGTGACATACTGTGTTTGTGTTCGTTTTAATTTTTAGTCCCGTGCTTACTAATCGATTAATTTTCTAACTATTTCTTTGTGTGATCAGACAAATATTTCGGACAAGCTATTGACCGAAATATTTTCTTGAAGAATGATCTGTTTTTTTATTTATATGACAATTAAAAATAATATGTTGACAAAGATGAGGATAAATACATTATACATATGGATGCTCAAAAAACAGGGTCTCTAGGCTCTAATACATTGCAAACCTTATACAAGGTGAGAGCTAAACAACTAGGATAGCAAGACACATAATTGGTGGTTCAAATTTTGTGCAAGCTTTTTACAATAGTGGTTGATTCATAACTTGATATCAGTCCATGTGATCGATGATCTAGAGTTGGATTTTTACATACAAGATAGGCCAGTGTGTGGATTATCAACATTTAGAGTCCAAAGGACTCTAGTATGAGCGATGTGTTAGAAATATAATATAAAATCAATTATGTATCTTCACTTAGAAAACACAACACATTGGAATAGTTAATTCACAATAGAGTCGAGTCATTTATATATGTGAGTGACGAACTTTTAATATGCGCATCTCGGACCCTGCATATGCGGGAGCTTTAATGCACCAGGTTGCCCTTTTATAGATTGGAATCACTGGTACATATATCAGTGTTTAGTACTCTGCATAAATGTTGAAGGCATTACTGCAGATACTGCATACTACTGATGGTGATGTAAATTGAAATTTTCTTCGACAACCACTTTAGCTTCTCTGAGTTCTCAAGCTTCAAAAGAACTCATTTATAAGTCATAAACCTATCTTAGGGGGTATATTGGATTGAGATTTTAAAAGACTATTTTGTTAGAAAAAGTCTTTGAGATTTTAAAAGACTTTGTAAGATTGTATTGATTCTATGAGATTTTAAAAGATTTTTTATAAAAGACTTTTTACAATCAAGATTTATAACACAAATTTTAATGGATTTATAATGCAGATTTTAATGGATTTCAATGGACTTTATGGTATTTTAGGATTTCAAATGATTCAATGAATTTTTACCAATGAAGTGATTATTGCTTTTCCGTTAAAAAAATGGTAAAAAAATTATAGCAAAGTGATTAGTTTTGACATTGAGTCAAGGAAGGATAATTCGATCTACATTTTGTTTGCCTAGCGACTCATTGACATCACGCAATCCCAACCCCCTATTTATAGCGGAGTAGCAACAACTTATGATTATCCGTGGACCAAGGGACATAACTATCTTTGTCTTTACAATTTTCTATGTTATTTTCTTGTTATGAATCTCGCATTTGATCACTAATATATATAAGGAACAAACTAATTTTTTTCTTTTTTGACAAAACAACGAACCAACTATTTATTTCACAAGAACAATTGTTGTTTCCTAGTTGTCAAGAGTATAGTAACTATATGAAAAAAAATTGGAAAATTAAACAAGCTTG